>OKHK01000011.1_pt1 | contig 184653 bp, 169 predicted proteins | sample 1613011 | NCBI WGS metagenome assembly OKHK01 (sample SAMN04436831, study PRJEB24849) | human gut metagenome | biome: human gut; feature: NICU; material: stool | host: Homo sapiens | place: USA: Saint Louis, MO | collected 2011-08-09
CACCGAGATCTACACTCTTTCCCTACACGACGCTCTTCCGATCTTAAGATATAGCCGGCCGTTGACCGTGCCGGACGTGGCGGCCGGGATGCCGTCGAGGTTGCCGACCTGAAGGTTGATCGGGATCTCCGGATAGAAGCGCTGGCCGGTGGAGGGAACGCGGATCTTGCGCAGCTCGTTCGCCATGGTCTTGGACAGGGCGATGCCGTTGATGTCGTACTCGTCGCTGACGGCCTCGGCGAGGCTGTCGATGTCGGCGACGCGATCGTCGGTGGCCGGCACGCTGACCGCGCTTTTGGCGAGCGCGTTGAAGCCTTCGAGGGTCGTTTTCTTCTTGGGGTCGAAGGCGTGGTAGACGACGTAGTCGAGGACGCGGCCCATCGCGGCGGCCTGGTCTTCCTGGATCTTGCTGATGATCTCCAGTTTGGCGTCGTCGTCGGCCCACTGGAGCTCGTTGCTGAGGCGGGTGGTGGTCTGCACCTTGAAGCGCTTGCCGACGACCGGGGTGAGGGTTTCCTCGTAGCTGGACTTCTGCGCGCCTTCGGCGACGACCTCGGCTTCGGAATTGCCGGTGAAGACCATGTAGTCCTTGTCGAGGAAGAGCTGGGGTTCGCTCGGGGACAGTGCGGCGATGGTGCTGGTGTCCTTGGCGCGCTTGGTGATGACGGTGGCTACTTCCTTGGGGAGCAGCACCTTGCTGGTGTCGAGTGCCATGATGATGGTTTCCTTTCGGATGGTTGGTGGCGGTTAGTCTTTGTTGCCGAAGAGGCTGCGCACGTATGCCTTGGCTCGTTCGTCGGCGGTTTGGCCGGCGGGGTGCTGTGCCGGGTTGGGCACGTTCGGCAGCTTCGGCGCTGGGTGCATGAGCGGTTTGAGGATGTCGGCGTGCGCCTGAATCTCCTCTAGGGTGCTGCCGCGCAATGCTTCGGCCGGGATGCCGGTCTTGGCTGATACCTGCGTCTTCCATTCGGCCTGCTGTTCCTTGGCCTTGTAGGCGGCGACCTGCGCTTCGAGTTCCTGCGTGCGCTTGGCGGCCTTCTCGGTCTCGCTCATTTGGGATTCCTTGAGCTTTTCCAGCTCGTCGGCGGCGGCCTTGTTGGCCTTGGCCTTCTTTTCCCAGTCGCGCGAGTGGCCGAGCGCTTCCTTGTATTTGGCTTCCCAGTCGGTCTCCTCGCCGTTGCCGTTCGGTTTGGCCGGCGGGGTGGGGTCGGTGGTGTCCGAACCGCCTTCGGCGGGCGGGGCGATGTATCGGATATGGGGGTGCTGGAGGTTGAGGAACATGGTTGTTCTCCTTGTGTTCGGGCCCTTTCCGGGCATTGAAAAAGCCACCCGTGCGGGTGGCTGAAAACTCTTGGCCCGGTTGGCGGGCATGAAAAAGCCCCGGCGGATGTCGGCCGGGGCTGGGATCAGTCGGCGAGCGCCAGTGCGATGAGGTTGCGGCTGGGCTGGTCGATGTGGTCTTTGGGTTTGTTGTGGTAGAGGCAGTGGAGCAGGTCGGCACGCAGCTCCGTGTCGGTTAGTGTGACGCCGGTGTCTTCGATGTTGAAGTAAGGGGTTTCGAAGCGTTCGGAGTAGTCGAGTAGGAGCAGGTCGGTGTTGTCGTTGTGGTGTTGGGTGAAGTATTCTTCTTCGCTCATGACAATGCCTCCTGAATCATGGTATTGAACATTTTAGCCGATTCGGGGAAGTAGTTGGCGATGAGCCGCCATGCTTCGGGGTTTGCCATCTGCGCGTCGAGCATCTCGGCGAACGCTTCGGTGGATTGGAGTTGTCCGCTTTGCCGGAAGTAGCCTTTGGGGTGGCCGACGCTGCCGTGGTAGTCGTCGCCTAGGGCGGCTTGGAGCATGTCTTCGACGTTGCGGTCGGTTTTTGCGGAGTTCGTCGCGATCTCTCGGGCGATGGCCTTCATGACGCTTTGTCGGCCGGCGGGCTTGTCTTCGGCCATGAGGGTTGCCTGTGTGGTGTCGAATATGCGTTGGGCGTCCCTTTTGAGCACGTCGTTGAACAGTTTGCCGTTGTGAGGGGCCCATGAGAACGAGTTCTTGTCGAGTAGCCAGTCGAGCATGTGGCCGCTTTCGTGGAAGAGGTTCTGCACTGGGCGGTGTGCGTTGTCTCCGGCCATGACGGTGTCGAGGTTGAGGTGGATGCCGCCGTCGGAGGGACTGAAGTAAGCGCCTTTGGGGAGCCGTGTTTCTTTGATGTCGTATTGGGCGGCGTATTTGGCCCAGAGCCTCGCCGCGTCTTTGTGCTCGGTTTTGTTGAGGAGCCGGTTGACGCGGCGGGTATACGCTTCGCCGAGTTGTTGTTCGAGTCTGCTGCCTCGCGGGATGCGCAGGTCTGGCGCGAATTCCGATCCGTCGGTGAACATGTCCGGCGATTCGCTGCGCATCCACGAGAGCACGGTGTTGGGATCGCTGCCGTCCCCGGCCGCTTTGGCGGCGTTCTTTGCCTGCTGGTATATGGCCTTGAGTTTGTCGGGGTCGTAGCCGTCGATCTCGGTCTCTCCCCACGAGGGGACGATCTTGCAGTCGCAGTCGTGGTGGTACTTGTGCCACTTGCCGGCGGTGTCCTCGCTGGCATAGGCGAAGCCTCGGGACGCGAGCATGGCGCAGAACGCGCAGGTCTTGCCTTGGGGCACTCGCGCGTATTTGGGGCGGGTGGGGTCGTTCTGGGCGGTGAACCGTCCTGTGAGGCGTGCGGTCTCGTTGATGATGTCCTTGGCGAGGCGCGCCCAGTCGTCTTCGGTGTAGCCTCGCGTGTTGATGGCCCAGAGGTGATCCATGGTCAGGCCGGCTTTGCTTCGGCCGTTGATGATGTCGGTGAATTTCGCGCCGACGTGCATGGTGTTGTTGTAGCCGCCGACGATCTGCCAGAAGGCGCGGTCCGAGCTGACCTGCGCCTCCTTGTAGTCGGGCATGCTGATGCCGGCGGCTTCGGCCCATGCGGCTCGCACGTTCCTGTAATAGTCCTGTGCGATGAGGTTGGCCTTGCGCGCGTAGTCTTCCAGTTGGCGTCGGGCTTCGGTGGTGGGATCATCGCCGAAGTAGAGGCTGTTGGGCACCATCGTCTTGGCTTCGATGATGAGGTCGGCGAGCTCGTCCTGATAGTCGTCCCACATGTCGTTGAGGTGCCCGTTGAACGCTTTACGCTGCGCCGGGCTGAGGTTGCTCAGCGGCAGGCTGTTGCTGTCCATTGGCTGCGGCCTCCTGCGTGTCGGTCTTGGCGGTGGCGATCTTGGCGCGTAGTTCGTCGATGGCGTTCTGCGTGCGCTGCTGTTTCTCGTAGGCGCGATGGGCGGCGATCTCGTCCCATGTCAGGCCGGCGCGGCTCAGGCCCACGTCGCTGTCGGCGAAGGCGGGGTTGGTGGACGCGACCTTCTGGTACCAGTCGGCGCGGGCGGCGTCGCTGGCTTCCTTGGTGGGTGCCCAGATCGGTCGCAGTTGGCGGATGTCGGCTTCGTCCGCGCCCTGGGCGGCGAGCGCCATGGCGAGGATGCTTTTGATGCTTTCGCCGAAGCGTTTGTTTTGCCGGTCGGCGGTGCGGGAGAGTTTGCGTTCGGCTTCGGCCATGGCTTCGGCGCTGGCGGGGTTGTCCATGGTGATGCCGAGGTCGTTGACGGGGATGTCGGTTTCGCTGCTGACCATGAGGGCGACGGTTTTGAGCATGTCGGAGTGTGGCTGCATCGAGGCCTGTGTGAGTTGGCGCAGTTCGGGTTTTTCGCCGTTGCGGCCGGCGGGGATGCCGTTGATGACGCTGACGATGCTGCCCCATGTGTCGGGGCTTACCTGTCCTTTGTTGGCTCCGAGGAACCATATGCGTGGTGCCGCGTAGAATTCTGCGGTCGCTTCCATGCGCACGAGGGTGCGCAGTCCGAGGTCGGTGAGGGCCATGAGCGGGCGGGTGATGCGGCTGGAGCCGAGGGGGCGGTAGAGCTGCTGGTCGCTGACGATCGGCACGACGGTGGGGCGGTCGAAGCCGGTTTCGATGCGTTCGGCCTGCCATGTGCCGCTGTTGCGGCGGCACAGGTAGACCTTGCCTGGCAGCCATACGTCGAAGCGGGTGATGTAGCCGTCTTTGTCTTTGTCGCGGATGGTCATGGCTGCGCCGATCCTGTCGTTGCCCCAGTCCCATATGGCGCTGCTCCAGTCGGCGGCGCGGGGTGTGATCCGTATGTCGTCGTCGTCGCCGGAGATGGTCATGAAGCTGCATCCGTGCGTGTATGCGGACACGATGGCCTGCTGGATTTTCACGCCGAACGTGTTCGCCGCGACGAGGTCGTCTACCTGCGTCTGGAGGGTTTCGGGCGCGTCGATGCCTTCGAACACGGAAAGGTCGGCGAGCGCGCGGACGGCTTTGTTGGGCCAGCCGATCATTGGTTTGGCGAGGGCTTTCATGGCCGGCGGGATGCTGTAGGCGATGCCTTTGTAGCGGTAGTGGGCGAGGTAGTAGCTGGTGCGCAGTGTGTTGCGCGTGTAGTGGCGTCGCCATTGTTTGAGGAGTTCGTTGATGGTGGGTTGGTCGTCGGGGTCCACGCCGGCGATGGTGTTGGCGTAGGCGCTTTCGATGGCGAGCCAGCCGGCTTGTCCGCGCAGGATGGGGACGTCGTCGGTGTTCATGATTAGTACCATGCTTCCTGTTGTGCGGTGGGGTCTCTTCTGGTGGTCATGGCCCCGTGGAGGGCTAGGGTGACGGCGTTGAGCGGGCTGATGTCGGTGTCGTCGTCGGGTCGGTTCCATCCGAAGAGGCCGTTTTTGCCGATGGGGCGTGTGGTGGCTTTGGCGGCGGCTTGCCAAAGTGGTTGTTGGCCGTCTTCGGGCAGGTGGGTGAGGGTGCCGTCTCTGAGCATGTCCTGGAGGCGTCCGCAGGCGCGGCCCATGTCGGTGGCGGCGGTGACGGTGACGGTGACGCCGGCTTCGGCGAGGTCGGGCAGGAGCGCGGTGGCGGGGCTTTGCCCGTCGATGACGAGCGCTGCGGTTTGTTCCCAGACCTTGTCGATGAGGTTGACGGCCCACATGGTGCCGTCGTGGTTGGTGTCCCTGTATTCGGCGAGTTCGATGTGGGCGGTGCCGTCGTCGTAGCGCATGCATGCGCCGATGGTCAGGCGTGTGCGGGTGGGGTTCATGTCGATGCCGAAGCTCATGACGCCGCCTGGGCGGCGGGCGTCGATGGTGGCTTCCTCCCATTGGCGGCGGTCGATGGCGCGGCTGAGGGCGTGTTCGTCCCAGATGCCGAGGGCTTCGCGGCGGAAGTCGTCGCCGGTGAGGTTCTCCCACAGGTTGGCGATGGATTCGTCGCTGGTGTGGGCCGGGTAGCTGGGGTTGGCTTTCCTCCATTGGTCGCGGTCGAGTGGGTCGGCGTCGCGGTCGGCGGCGTATTCGACGTAGAGGGTGCTGTGGGTGCGGCCCGCGCGCGTTTTGTCCCTGAGGCGGGTGAACGCTTCGCCGTTGTCCCTTGGGCCGGGCGGGGTGCCCATGTAGATGGTCTGGGGGTTGTAGGCGCGGTTCTGGGTCGGCAGCATCGACGCCATCGCCGAGTCGGACAGGTGCTGGGCCTCGTCGATGACGAGCAGGGCGATCTTCTTGACGCCTCGCAATGCGCCGCGTTCGCGGGCGCGGAAGAAGATACGGCTGCCGTTGCGGAAGCGTATCTCCTCTTTGCCGGCGGCGAGGCTGATGCCGTGGTCGGGGTCCACGAGGCCGCTCATCTCCGGCCTGAGCACGATCGCGCACAGGCTTTCGAACGTGTCCTTGATGACGCTGAAGTGCTGCGCCGTCCACACGATGCGCATGCCGGGGGTTCGGGCGGCGCGGTGGATCGCGACCCAGCCGATGTCGTAGGTCTTGCCTGTCTGGCGCGGGATCGACAGCACCGTGTTGCGGGCGCTCCAGAAGCCGTCGGCGCTTTTCGCGAGGATGATCCGGTTGATCTGCCGCTGCCAGACGTCGAACCGGTCGCCCGCCGCCGCGGCGAGCCGGTTGAGGCTGGGTTCGCCGCTGGTGTACAAATCGTCGGGGATGATCTGGCAGGTCGCCCCGTCAATCCTCGTGCTCATCCAATCGTATGTCCTCCGTGTCCAGGGCCTGCATGGCCGGGTCGTGCCCGTTCGACGCCTTGTCGATCGCCTCGATCTCGGCGCTCATGTCCGCCAAACGTTTCGTCAGGCTGGCGAGGTCGCGTGAGCTTATCGACCCTTCGTCGAGCTTTTCGGCGATCAGGTTGCGCATCGCCACCAGGAGGCGGCGACGATCCCCGGAAGCGGCGGCATTGCTGACCCTATGGGACTTCGACGCGCTCTTCGACCGGGTGGTTTTCGACGTTCCGGCGACCATGACGGCTCCTTGCCAAGTGTGGAAAAAAGTCCGGGGGAAAAACGGCCCTTTGCCCGTGGTGGCCGTGAGGTGGCCGGGCAGGGTCTACTCCCTACCCCCGAACCAGTCCGAGCAGCGGATCGGCCCGGCCGAGACCTGTGCGGCGCGCTGCGGCGCTTTGCCTTGCGTGATGAGGTGGGCGACGCGCTCGCGTGCCCATGCCAGACTGTGCGTGCCCTTGATGGCGTTGCACCATCGGTGCGCCGGACCGCTGTTGTCGTGCGTCAGGGTGCCGCCTCGCGCCAAGGGTATCGTCTCGTCGATCACGAAGCTGTACGGGTCGGGCGAACGCAGCGTGTAGTCGATGGGCCGATAGCAGATGTAGCAGTCGGCTTGCATGTGCCGCCATCGCTGCTGCTCCAGCCTGCGCCTGTGCCCGTTGCGTTTGCGCGGGTTGCTCACCTGAGCCTCGGTTTCGCGGTGCATTGGCTGACCTCGACGCCGGCCCTGAACACGATCTCGTCGGCGATCAACGGCACCCACACGATGCCCAGATCGTCGCGCCCCACCTCCGGGTAGGGCTGCCGGTCGGCCAATGGGTAAGGGAAGATCAAGCCGTCCACGAGCACACGCCCCCTGCGGGCGTCCACTTCGATGCGCTTGGGACACAACGCCATGACACGCCTCCAATCGAACGCTTGTACGGATCGACAGACTGCGCTCGCCGGCGGGAAGAAGAGGAAAGAACCGGCGGCGAGGCGTCTGTCTGTGGTGGTTTCTCGGGTGCCGCATACGCTGGTTGTGCACGGTGCCGGCGGCGGCTGGCGGATGGTGCGGGATTCGAACCCGCGAAGCATGAGGCTATCATGCTTGCCCGCTTAGCAAGCGGGTGCCTTCGGCCGCTCGGCCAACCATCCAGCGGGAACAAAAAAGCCCCGCCGGCATGGGCAGGGCTTTCTCGATACTCCGATTACACGCGACAGCGTAACACGGAACCGGGTCAGGGGTCAAGCGTCGTCGTGGTCGCGTTCGTCCTTGGCCTGGGCGCACGCCAAGAGCTCCAGCACATTCCACGCCCAATAGGGGCCCTCGATGTGTCTTGTGCCGGGCATTTTGCCGCGTGCGCGCCAGTTCTTCAGGTCGTTGCCGCTCACGTTGACGCCGGTGTTGGCCCTGATCCAACGGGCGGCGTCGGATTGGGTGCGGGTGATGTGCATGAGGCCCGCGCTGCGCAGGTATTCGAGCCTGGTGCGCCGCAAGTCGAGCCATGCGCCGCAGGCGGGGCATATCGCATACCGTGCGTCTCGGGCGGCGTAGATGGGCGTGCGCACCGGCTCCCCCTGCTCGTCGCGACCGTTGAGACAGTCGGGGCATACGCCGATGAGCCGCTTCTCCGCACTGTGCGACGTGGCCGCGTCCACCCGTTCCGCAAGACGCAGGGTGTCCGCGTACAGGCCGGAGGCGTCTTCGAGCCGGGCGAGGTCGCGCATGCGGCGCATCAGCAGGCGGATGAGGTCGGCCCATTGCATGAGGGTGCGCGCCCGCTCGTATCGGTCATATCCGAGCGGCTTGATGCCGAGCCGGCCGCCCATGAGCTGCAAGTGCACCTCCACCGCGTTGAACAGGGCTTGGGCGGTCTCGTTGACCGGCGGGGCCGCATACGCCGTGTTGCCGTGTCGAGGAGAGCGCTCGCGGGTGGTGGCTTGTTTGTAGGCGATCTGCTGGAGGGCTGGCATGCCGGCCTTCAGGAGCCATACGAGGCGTCGCGCCCAGTCTCGGGCGCATGCCTTGCAGATGGTGGCCTCGGCCGGTTTGCCGCAGATGACGCAGTTGTGTTCCATATCCCCCGCCCTTGTCGGTGCTAGACTTGCCTTTTGGACAATGCAATGCCTCTGCCGCAAGGTGGGGGCTTTTTATTTGCCTCGCCGCCGTTCCCGGCGTGGCGGATTGGCCGGGGGCGGCTTGATTTCAACGATTTTTTTAACTTTCCTGTCTATTGTCGCTGATGCCGGCGGGTTTTGGCGGCGCGTACCGGGGTTCGAGGAATTCGGGGCGTTTCGGCTGTGGTGGCGCGGGGTGGGCTTGCAGGATGATGGCCTTCACCTCGTCGACGGGGATGCGCAGGGACTGCGCGGTCTCTTCCGGCGGCACACCCTTGCCGCGCCATTCCACGATGATCCTCCTGACGCCTTCGGTGACTTTCATCCCCTCGCCTCCTGCCGGTCGAGCCGTTCGCATGCGGAGTGCCTGGCGCACATCATGGCGACGCGGCGCATGCACTTGCGGATCGCGCCGTCGCAGGAGAGGGCGATGACGGTGAACCGGCCGAAGCATTCGGGGTGCGACACCCTCGCGGTGGGCGTGGCGGTGCCGCGCATGATGATGACCGGCCCGATCTTCCAGGCGGTGACGTTAACGTCGATGTCGATGTCGTTCATTCTCGTTCCTTTCTCGGCCGGCTCGTCCGGCCGTACTGCTTGCCGCCCCATATGCCCTGCAACGGGTAGCCGCTGATCCGGTTGTTATCGTCGGCAAAGGCGCGGCACTCGTCGATGACCGGGCATTGCCGGCACACGGCGAGCGCCGCCGCCTGTTCGTATGGTTTGCCGCTGAACCAGAGTTCGGGGTCGTGGTCGCGGCATGCGGCTTGATGTCTCCAGTTCATGGGCTATCGGCCGCCGTTGTAGGTGAAGACGATGCCGAGGCGTTTCATGACAAGTCACTTTGCAGTGCGTGTTGGCCGGCCGCGGTGATGGCGTAGCGGCCGTATCCGACGTCTTCCGCGTATCCACGTGCTTCAAGGGACTGGTAGGTGCGCCGGTGATTGCCATCCGCAGGATAGGCGTCGCCGTGCCTGACAATCTGGAGCAGTGCGCTCTTTTGCGCGTAGGTGAGTCGCCGGACGCTCATTTCAACGCCTCCGTCCGCGCGGCAGTGATCGCCAACCACGCAAGCAGCCGATACTGCTCTTTCGCGTCAGGGTTCAACTTCGACCACAACGGCTCCACCTCCTCGAAGCCCATGCCCGACGTACCCGTATAGACGGCGAGCGCCGCCGCGTCGATCTCCCTATCGGTGATCTTGCGGCATACGCCGGCCCTGTACGCCTTGCGCGACGCGAGGCACTGGCCGAGACTGGTGATGCCGGTCGGGCGCTCGCCGTTGTCTGGGTAGGGGTAGCGTTCCTCGATCTCGTTGGTGATGATGCTCATCGTGTTCCCTCCATCGATTCGTATGCTTCAAGTACTTCCGTCAGGCAGCGTTTTTTGATGGAGGTCGTTTGGATCAGCGGGTTGTTTCCTTGCAGCGTGGCGTCGAGTTGTGCCTGGCGTATGTCGGCGAGCTGGGTTTCGAGCCATTGGTGGAAGCTCATCGTGGTTCCTTTCCTGTGTGGTCGTCGGCCCTTGTGGTGGTGTGCATGCTTACCAGTCCTTTTCGAGTTCTTGGCAGTCGGGGCAGATGGATGACGTGGTGTCGGTGAGCGGTGCGCCGCAGATCGCGCAGATGGTCGGATCGTTGGCCGGTTCGGGTCGGTGGGCTGCTTCCAGGAGGCGACGGATGAGTTCGATGGTCTGCGGGGCGGGGGTTGTGGTGTGGGTGCTCATTGCTTGTCCTTGAGTTTGATGTGTTCCCAGTCGCATGACGCTCCGCCGGAGTCGGAGAAGCATCGGACGGCCGCGCTGCCGTCGGGCAGTTCGTACCAGAGGACGTATCCGGGGTCGGGGTTGTTCACGGTGCCCTGGACGTCGCCTTTGGGTGTTTCTCCGCATGCCGTGAGCGCGAGGATGGCGAGGATCGCCGTGAGGGTTGCGGGTATTCGTTTGCGGGGGTTCATGATCGGGCTCCTTGGATGCCGGCTCGCATGATGTCGAGGTAGTTGGCGTAGTCGTTGCGGTCTCGGCGGATGCAGTCTTGGACTCGGTGGGTGCCTGCGTGGTTTTGGTAGGGGTTGTGGTCGAGGGCTAGGTCGCTGATCCGGTAGGTGCTGAGGTCGAGTTTTCTGTGGTTGGTGAGCTGGCGGAGCCAGTCGGGGTGGAGATGGGGGCCGAGTTGGTTGGTGAGTACGTCGATGTCGTAGTCCACGTTGGTGCCGGCCGGGTGGAGCACGTACTGGGATGCCTCGGTGTCGAGGAATGCGCCGAGGTTGCGGGCGACGTTCGCGTATCCGAATTCTTCGGGTTCGGTTTCCATGACGGTGTCCAGTAGCCCGTTGTCGAGGTGCATGCGCAGCACCTTGGGGTCGAGGTCGTAGAGGCTCACATGGTCGGGACGGACGGGGAGGATGAACCGGTCGCCGTCTTCGGTGCCGTCGAGGTTGGTGACGATCATGCCGATTTCGAGGATTTTCGCGTCGGTGCGGCTGATGCCGGTGGTTTCCAGGTCGATCCACAGCAGCTTGTGCGGCTTGCGTGGTGGTGTCGGCGGGTCGAGTGGGATGGTCTGGCCGCCTACGGTCGTGGTCTTGGTGGTGTTCATTCTTGGGTTCCTTTCTTGGTTTCCTTGATGTCGGGGATGTAGTCGGGCTGGTCCGAGGGTGGTTCGGCCGGGGTGCGGGTGCCGTCCGCGTTGAGCTGCTGCCAGCCGCCGGTGCGGTAGTAGACGGGGATGGTGTCGGGGTCTTTGCCCATGTGGACGAGGTAGCCGAGCTGGTAGGCGCGCTTGGGGTGGGCGTGGACCCATCCGTGGCATCCTGTGGTGCCGCTGCCGCAGAGTTGGAGCAGGTTTTCGGGCTGGTGGAGGCGGTCGAACGGGTGGCTTCGCGGTTCCCTGTGGTGGATGCTGTCGCCGCTCCAGTGGCTGCCGGTTTCCCGGTCGCATATGGCGCATCGGTATCGGTCTCGCCGTTGTACGGTGCGGCGGGTTTCGTCGGTGGGTTTGGTGCTCATCTTTGCGCCTTTCGTTGGCATTCGTTGATGATTTCCTTGGCTTTTTGTTCCGGGTTGATGCCGGTTTTTACGCAGGCCCAGAAGTCGGTTCTCATCGCGTCGGTGAAGGTGCCGGCCGGTACGTGGTCTCGGATGTGGCCGGTGATCCACCGGTCGTCGATGACGGTGCCGTCGGGCAGCGCGTGCCGGTAGGGTTTCGGCTGGTCGGGCATGGTGTCCGTGTATGCGCCTTGGCGCAGCCATCGGCTCATGTTGGGCGCGTATTTGGGTTCGTCGATGGTTTTGGCGTAGGCGATGGCGCTGGCGATGAGCTGTCTGGGGTCGGCCGGCGGTCGGCCGTAGACGCCTTGGATGGCGAGGTTCCACGCCTTCTTGGCTTCGTTTTTGCTGCCGGTGTGGCGCGGGTAGGCGTTCCATGCGGTCTCGAACGGGTCTTCGAGCATCCTGGCCTCGAGCTCGGCCATGGTGGTGCGCTCCGGCTCCGACTCGGACACCGGTGTCGGCGTCGGCGTCGGCGCGGAGGGGTTGGGGGAGGTTATATCGGTGTGGGAATAGGTATAGGTAAGGGTGCTTCGTTTTTGCTTGCCGGTTTGCTTCGCGTTTGCTTCACCTTTTGCTTCGGCAAGTGCTTCACCTTTTGCTTCGTCCGGTTGAAGCATTTGCTTCGCGTTTGCTTCACTGTTGCTTGAGGCGTTTGCTTCGTTTTTGCTTCGTCTCGAGCGGCCGGACGCCTTGCCTCCGGCACGGCCGGCGCGGGCGCGTTTTTCCTGTAGTTCCTTGGTGGCCGCGTACTTGCAGAGCATGGTGCCGTCCGGGTTGGCGGCGACGATCTCGAACACGTCCGGCTCGGTTTCGCGCCACAGGCCGGCGTCCACGAGCTGGCGGGCGAGCTTCGGGCTGCCGCCGAGCTTCCTGACGCGCTGCATGGTGATGGCCCCGTCGTAGTCGCCGTGGCGCAGTTGGCGGCCGACGTAGCTGCCGGCCATCGTCCACAGGCCCATCGCGGACAATGGAAGCTCCTCGCATTGCGGGGCGTCGTAGATGCCGTCGTCGATCATGAACCAAGTCATGGTTGAACCTCTCTCAATGTGATGGGTTATTTGATCTCGCCGGTGTTCGGATCGACGGCCTCCCCGCTGTCGGTCTCGTCCGCATCGTCGTCGGGATCGGGATAGTCGGGCGCGCTTTCCTCGAACGTGGCGAGGCTGTCGTGGAGGTTGTCGTACAGGACCGCGCGGCGTGCGTCCTTCGGATAGGTGAGCAGCCGGTTGATGACCTCGGCGCAGTCGATGATGTGCTGCGCGAGCGCGTCCGTGTCGTACACGGCCTCGGTGTACGGGTCGATCTGGTGGAACTTGTCGAGGTAGGCGTCTTTGGTTTCGAGCTGCATCTTGTGGTTGACCGCGCGGCGGAAGTCCACGGCCGCCTGCTTGATCTTCGCGCACGAGCTGTTGAAGTCCAGCAGGCTCAGCGGGCTCATTTCGTCGGGTATGAGCGCGTCCTGGACAAGGTTCGAGTCTTTTTTCTTTGCCATGAGGGTGTCCTTTCTAGAATTCCGGGTCGCCGGTGTCGGCGGCGAACATGTCCGGCGTGTGGCCGCTGCCGCCGTTGGCCCACGGGTCGGACGCCGGCGGCGGTGTCGTCTGCTGCGGGGGCTGCGGGGGCTGGCCGTTCGGGTTGCCGTAGGTGCCGCCGCCCTGATAGCCGTTGTGGCCGCCCTGTTTCGTGACCTGCGCGGTCGCGTACCGCAGGCTGGGGCCGATCTCGTCCACGGTCATTTCGACCACGGTGCGGTTGGTGCCGTCCTGCGCCTGATACGAGCGTTGGGAGAGGCGGCCCTGGGCGATCACGCGCATGCCCTTCGAGCATGATTGGCTGATGTGCCGGGCGAGGTCGTTCCACGCCGAGCAGCGCAGGAACAACGCCGTGCCGTCCTCGTACTGCTGCGTCTGGCGGTTGTAGGTGCGGGGCGTGCTGGCGATCGTGAACGACGCGACCGGATTGCCGTTGGACAGGGTGCGCAGCTCGGGGTCGGCGGTGAGGTTGCCGATGATCGTGAGAATGGTTTCGCCGGCCACTAGTCCTCGTCCTCCATGTCCTCGATCCAGTCGCCGACGAACGTGGCGAGGGCGTGCGCGTCCTCGGCTGCGCGGCGCGCGATGCCCCATGCCACGTCTTCGCGGCGGTTGTGGCAGTGCAGGGCGAGATCGGAGAGCGCCGCATAGGCCATGTCGGCCACGTCGCGCATGTGCTCCAGCTCGGCCAGGGTCTCGTCGTCTCCCTCGTCTTCCCCGGCGATGTCGTCGGTGCAGCCGAGCAGCCGGCCGGCCAGCTCCTTCGCCAGACGCTCCTCAAGCGTGATCTCGTCGGTCATTTCTTGGTTCCTTTCCTTTGGTAATCGGGCTTGATCTTCCACATGCAGCGCGCGGACACCTGCCGTCGGCCGCGGTCAACGACCACGTCGCCGAAGCGGGGGAAGATCAGCGTGCGATCCCACTGCGGGTCGGCGTTGAGTTGGCGGATCGCGGCGATGAGCGAGTCCAGGAGCTCGCCGACACCCATGTGCCGCGCCTCGTCGCTCAGGGGCCACTCGAACAGGCTGCACCCCTCTTCCCTGTGGTCGTATTCGTCCGTTGGCGGCTGGGATGCCATGCGTGTTCCTTTCCTTGTGCGCGGAGTATGCGGGTTGCGGTCGCGCTGGACCCGGTCGGAACGGCCGCAGGAGTCGCGGCCTGCCGTGTCCATCGCTCCCCGCTCGCACGGACTTCGGCGTTGTCCTGTCAGTGGCGTGCGAGGGGGCGACGTTGACGCGATCGCAGTGGACGGCGGCCGAATCGAACGGCTTCCCGGTCTTTGCCCGCGCCCGCCTGACGCGAATCTCGACCGGGGGCGAACCTGCCCGCCCTTGGCGCGCCGCCGGTGGGGAGAACCGGCGACGCGATCATTGAGAGAGGTGGTGTTAACGACTTGTTCCTTGTCGCCGCCCGCCGCATCGGAAGGAAGGTCGCAATGGCGGCGGGCAAGTCTTAGATGGTCAGCACGAGCGCGATCATGCCGGCGCGCCAGAACGTGCGAGCCAACGTGTCCGACGGCTTCCGCCCCGCCTGAGACGGGTTGATGAGGGCGATGTCCGCGAGCTCGGCGAGCACGTACACCGCGAGTAGCGTCCACTGCTGCCAGACGATCCCGCTCACTGTTCGTCTCCCTGCTCCTCGACGATGGCGATGAACGAGGTCGGCACGACGAGGAACGCCCACCACGCGGCCAACCCATTGCCGAGCGGATGAGCACAGGCGTCGTGCGTGAACAGCCACACAATGCAGACGATGAACGATATGACAGCCACGAGGCCGATCGTGTACGGGTAACGCTTGAACATCATGCCCTCCTTCGGGCTGGACGGATGTAGGCCCCTCCGCCGGTAGGCTTGAAGCTGCGACACAAACAGGCAAAACCAACGGAGGGAAGAATCAATGGATGTGATGGGACTTATAGGAACCGCGACGGGGGTGGTGTCATTGGCGATACTCGTGGCTCAGGAGGCGAGGCATTTCGGCGACATGCCGGCCATCAGCTCGGCAAGCTCGAAATACCGCACGATTCTGGAGAACAACGGAAGCGCGGACGCCACGGACGTGCTGGTGATCCAGCGAGACATGAGCGAACCACGACCGGACTCGCCGCGCTGGAAGTTCCAAGCGATCCGCGCACACGACTCGGCACGGCTCGACGATGCCAGAACCGACGATGAAACATGGTTCGAGGTCATATACGATCACCCTCACCGTCGGAATCGGAAGATAATGACGTGGTGCCCGGCTCGGAACGACTCGAACCTCGCACGCGAGTTATTCGCACGGAGCGCACTTCCTTGGTGGCGGAGACTCCCAGCAGCGTGGCGAACACCACGCCTGCACGTCGGCCCTCAAGGTAGGCGGTCAGCAGTTGTCCGCTCAGACCCAGCATCATTAGCTCGACTGCGCAAACGAGTTGCCGGGAAGGCAGAAAAGGCGCGGCGATCATAAACACCGCGTTGACCGCGAGCTGGGCGATGCTCGTCCAACCGGGCGACACCCATGACACCGAATCACGATGGCCGCTCATGCTCCCACCACCGCTTCGGCGAACGCCTGCGCGGTCGCCATGAACATGCAGAACAGCATGAGGAGCACTAGCAGCGCGAACGGGATGCAGCCGATGAACGGGTGGTCGTTGACGATCCCCCATACGAGGCCGTCTTTGTCTTGATGTCGGCAGATGTCGCAGCCATGTCCGCTGTTAGGCAGTTCGAGGGTGATGGTGTTACTCATTTCACTACCTCCGGCACATATCCGTTGTGGTCGCGCCAACGGCCGTCGGCCATGTCGTGCAGCCATGACGCCAGACGTCCGGCTTCCGTGACGGTCAGGGCGATATGCCCCTCTCCCCTGCATTCCATGAACCGGATCATGGTCGAGTCCACGGTGGCGCTCACACCGATGCGCGGCAAGGCGTCGTCGGCCTTCTCGCCGACCCAGTTGCGCCGAGTGTCGATCGCATTCGCCAAGACCGCCGCCTCGTCGCGGGACAGCAGGGCGATCGCGCCGCCAGTCCCCGTTCCCGCGGGGTCGCGCAGCCACAGACGGATGCGCACGCCACCCTCGTCGGATAGTCTCGGCTCGCACAGCAGCGGCCGGCCCTCGCTCTCCAGGTTTATGAAAAAGGTCGAGTTCCTGGCCGCCCAGTACAGGTCTTTCACCTTCATGACGCCACCCCCTCGGCTTGGGGAGCGTCCACCGGCCACGGGTCGAGGGTGCGGCCCATGAGGTAGTCCACGGACGTGCGCAGAAGTCTGGCGAGCCGGTCGATCTCGCCGGCTGTGAATGGGATCAGGCCGGCTTTCCTGTCGGCGTATTCCCGTGCCGTCAGGCCGGTCGCGTCGGCGAGCTGGTTCCGGCTCAGACGGTGCACCCGTGCGAGGTCGTCGATTCGTTCCTCGGTGACGGTGGTCTTGTGGCTCATGGTTATTCCTCCATGCTTCTGATCCAGCGGTCCATCGCGTCTCGCGTGACCATGCGTTTGGTTGATGACAGGCCGTAGCGGGTGACGGCGGGGAACGTGTCGAGATCCTTGTTAAGGCTTTCCATGTTGAGCTGTGCGCCACGACGCTCATAGGCGTTACTCATTTCGCCTCCAGCAGTCGGAGAACGTCGCCCAGCTCGCATTGCACGATTTTGGTGACGTAGACGCATGCCTTGTTGCCCAAGGCCTCAACGATGATGGGCTGCTCAGGAGTGACCTCGGCGATATAGCCGGCGTCATGCTCGTTCAGGAACGATTGAACGGCTTTGACGTCGCCATCGAAGCTCTCGATGCGTAGAATCTCATACCGCCCCTGATGATGCGAGCGGTCTGGAATGACGCCATTCTGGACAGTATCGGCTTTGAGTGTTCCAATGCGCACCCAATGGCCGGTACCGTCCGCGCCATCGCCCTGTGTCTCGGACGCAACACTGACCACAGGTTTCGGGCACTCGGGACGACTGACTATGCACGCTCGCAGTACGTTGCCGAGCGCGAACAACAGGGACAGCACACCGTACAAGCCCATACGCCAATCCCTCTGGACGATCCCGGTCGGGATCATGGCGATACCGCTCAGAAACAGCACGAACGCGCAGACCTTGAGCATGCGCCGCATCATCCTGTCGCTCATGCCGTCGCCCCCCTTGCCTGCGGTCGCCGTGGTTGCTGTAGTGTGTGTCATGACTGCTTCTTTCAATGAGGGGGAATGCATGGGTGCGAGCGTGGATGTCGCCACTTGGGTTTCGGTGGGATGCGCCGCCGTGTCGGCGGTGTTCGCCGGGGTGACGGTGTGGTGGCCCTGGCATACGAGGCCGGCTCCCGACCTGCGCCATGAGAAGGACGAGTTTTCGGTGACGCGCGAGTCGATGGCGCATCTGTTGGTGACGTGCGGGTTGCAGCGGCCGCGTCTGCTGGTGCGCTGGCGCAACGACGGGGACGGAACCGCATACGCCGTCACCGTCAAAGCGGCGGACGGTTCATGCGCGGTTCGCATGGCCGTGCCGGACACGTCGAAGCCGAGCGGGTTCGATTTCGTGGACAGCGTGGGGAAGATGGAGCCGGGCGAGAGTTTCGAGGCGATCATTCTGCCGACCTCCACGGAAGATGTCGACAAGCCCGTTGTCCTGCTGGACTGGAAAGAGTCACCAACCCGCCTGAGGATGGGTCACGGATCAGAACGAGTCGCGCTTCCGTATCGACTGCCAGGAAAGCGTCCGCTCCTGCGCCAAGAAAGAATACTGGCTCTTCACATGATCCAGACGACCGCTGCGGAGTATGGCTACCCCTACGAGCAATTCGCCTCGCAAATGCTTGGAATCGACCTTGAAGACCTCGACCCTTGGTCGGCTCCTGACTCGAAGAGCAAGACAGAGTCGCCGGACTCCGGGGAATGATCTCGACGCGGCCATCACGGTCGAAGAAGAACACGCTCATGCCGTCACCTCTTCCGGCTGGGTGTTGTCTGTGGGCCACGGGTCAAGAGTGCGACCCATGAGATAGTCCACGGACGTGTCGAAGAAGTCAGCGAGCGCCACATAGTCCTTCTTGGTGAAGCTGCGAGTGCCGTTGATCTTGCTGGACAGTGCTTGCCGAGTCAGCCCGATCTCGTCGGCGAGCGCGGACTGTGTCATGTTCCGCGTATCGAGCAAGTCGAGCACGATTTGTGCTGTCTTGTTTTCCTGTGTTTGTAACCGCATGTGATTACAGATACACCATCGAGTGACAGAGTTACAAATCGTCAGCGTGTTGACTTTGTAATCAAAAGTGGTTATAGTGATGCCATGACCGAAACACTGACAGCCCCGCCGGCGGTGATCGACTACCAAGCCGTAGCCATCGGCAACATAAGGATGATGCTTAGCCTGAGAGGGCTGAAGCAAAGCGATCTCGCCGCATACATGGGCAAGCATCGCCAGAATCTGAATCGAATGATTAACACCGGCGCACAATGGTCTTTCAACGACATGTGCCGTGCTGCGCAATTCTTCGGTGTCTCCATTGACACGCTGATGCGCCCTGACCTTACTCAATCTGAGCTAAAAGGAAACGGAGGTTTGCCTGTCGTCAACGTTGACGACTTCCGCCTACGTGGCGGGGCGTGGAAGACCCCGGCTATGGTTCTGGCCGCCTGACCGGGCGGCTCGGGATCATAACCCAGAGGAACATGGTTCAAATCCATGCCCCGCTACCACATTCAGAAGGTCGGAATCCTATTGGGTTCCGACCTTCTGCGTTATGCCGTCTCACCGCCTGCGGCGCTTGACTATGGCAAGCATCGTACAGCCAACGGAAAGGAACGCAACCGCCACTGCGCTTGGCATGACCATGCTGATTCCAGTATGAGGCAGCTGCTCCTCGGATTCCACCGACTCTTCCGGTTCCTCAGGCTCCTCCGGTTCTTCCGGTTCTTCCGGCTCCCCCGGCTCAAACACACGCGTCCGCTCCCATGCATCGTCGTATCTACTCGCTGCCGGCATCACACGGTCATCGCCCGCAAATTCCCAGACGAACACATACCAGCCATGCTGATCGGCAACGATGTGCACCGGCTCGCCATGCGCGTCCAACGATCCCGCACCGAACTTGAACGTTCCGTTACGCGCCGGAATCTCCCAAGATCCCACCAAGCGGTGATGCTCATCCTCAGCCGGCACTTCGGCGCCAGTCGGTTTATATGCCTCGTCATTGACGGCATCATCCGCATCGCCGGACCACCACACACTCACGGTGGCATGCGGGCGGTCAGCGCCGAATCCATACTCCTCATTGCCGGCGAACGACCCATGGTCGCTCGGGAAGCCGGACACGGTTATGGTGTCGCTCAATTCAGAACCCACATGAGCGGAATGCTCGGTCACCGTTGACTCGACCGCGACCTTGCGACGATTCACATTGCTTTCCGCAGCTTCAAGGAACGTGCTGGACCAGTCCCGAACAAGATACTGCTTGGCTTCATCGCTTTGCGAAGCACGACGGAACACCCACACCCACGTGCCGAAACTGCCCGTACCGGTTCCACCGCCATCGGCCCGATCCGCCTCACCTGCCAGATATGGCGTACTGCCACCAGGCTCGGTCATGGCTTGCACGCGCACAGTTTGTCCCGGACCGGTGAACGAAGTCTGGCCGTATGCCGATGGACGATACCCGGCTTGCTTGATCCTCGCCAGAAAACCATCGGCGCTTTCCTGCGAGCGCGGTTCGATGACCAAGCCCAAATCATCGGCAGTCAGACCATCAAAGTAGTACCCTTCGGCTTGCAAGGCGAGGTCTGGCACCCAGTGACTGCTGGAGTCGGCCACGCCACTGGTCACATCATCGAATATTGGGGAACCGGCATCGACCACTTTGTCCGAGACCGTGGTACTCACCATAGGAGCAAAGTCCTTGCGCACCGTGAATGTCGTTGCCGAACCGCCCGTCGAGACGAACGAATCAAGGCCCAGGAGCTGCTGAATGCCGTCCATAGTGCGCAAGCGCCCGTACTCGTAGGTGGTTTTTGCCGTTACTTCGCCGTGACCATCTGCTTCCCATGCAAGGTGCTGCACGGTAGCGGTGGATACACCTGAGAACGTAGCTTTTCCGGTACTCACAAAATGCGCCGGCCCCTCAAGCGTTACCGTGAATGGAACACCTTCCACAAGCTCACCGTTGTATCCCTTCACACTCACCGCCACGGATCCGCTGCGCAGCGCCACGGCATCGATGCGTTCCACAACAACGTCCGCGGCCACTTTGTTTTCCGATTCCTGCCATATCTGTTCCGCACGCGGAATGATATCCGGGTGCTGCTGCCGGACGCTCTCCCGCTGCTGCGCCCACTGAGTGCCGATGCCGAAATGATCCTGGATAATCACCGCCACGGCCGCATGATCCCGCGCGCCAGCTTTTCGGTACTGCTCAAGAATCCAGGCCATGCGGCGTGCATTCTGGTCGTCTTTCAGCAATCGCACCGGGCCGACCGTGTAGTCGGTGATGGGCCCTGCTTCCATGCAGTAGTAATGGTTATTCGAGGTATCCAGCCCTATTACTCCCAAAGGCAGTGAAATGCCGTGTGTAAACCGGATATGCAGATTCTGCTCGGAGGGTCTCAGCGACGCCGCATAGGCTTCGCCGGCCATACCCAGCACCATTGCCAGCGCCAATATCAATCCCGTCAGCATGGCCAGTATGGACATGCCCTTTCTCCGCCATGCCAATGCCATCGCGAGTCCTTTCTTCAATCTCTTGCTTGAACCGCACATCCCTGTGCGTGCGGATAGACCACGAGCATGGCAGGTTGGCAGCGTGCGGCACATGGTTTTAGGCCAATGTGGTTCGAGCTTGCGTTTTTTCGGCGAGTTGTGGATAACTGGGCCATCGAGTTATCCACTTCATGCCGTTTGCAGAACGTTTCGCCAGAAGTGTCCACAATGCGCGTCCCCGAGCTCAAGCCCTTTAGAATGGGCAGTATGGCAGCAGTACAACATCGCGCGACCACGCGCACAAGCAACAGCGACTCCACCAAGACCGCGAAGTCAAAGACGACCTCGTCCTCGACTACCAAGCGCAAGCGGGCCCGCACCGCAACAGCGACTCCGCCGGCAGCCCTGCAGGGCCTCGCCAGCGAGGCGCCGGCTCCCACCATCGAAGTGAGCGAGCCGGGCCAGTTTGGCCGTATCAACGTCATGGACATCACCCCCGCCGAGGAACGCGGCATCTTCCCCGCCCGCGTGGAGCTCGGCGAACCGTTCGAGATGACCGCTCAGGTGTTCATCGAAGGCCGCACCAAGGTAGGCGCCACCGCCATAGTGCGCAATCCACGCGGCAAGGAAACCCTGCGACGCCCCATGACATGCGTGAACCCCGGTCTCGATCGTTGGGTGGTGACCGTCAAGTGCGGCGACCACAGCGATCTGAAGCCGTGGGAGGATGGCTATGCGGCCGTCAAACGTCAGCTGGGCGAATGGACCGTGACCATCGAAGGATGGGAAGACACCTATATTTCCTGGCTGCATGATGCCCGCATCAAGGTTCGCGTTAAGGATGACGTGAACAATGCGCTCGATTCCGGCGCTGAACTGTTGGCTCGCTGGGCAGCAACCCCGGATGCCAATCTCACCGCACGAGACCGCAAGACTTTGGAGAAGGCCGCCGAAACCATGGCCGACGCTTCGCTCAGCGCCGAAGATCGCCTGGCTGCCGGAGACAATCCGCGCATCGCCACGCTGCACGACACCCACCCGCTGCGCGACGGCATCTCCCCCAGCCAACCCCAACGCTTCAAGGTAGAACGCCCGAAGTCCAGCTTCGCCGCCTGGTACCAGTTCTTCCCACGCTCCGAAGGCGCCACCATCAATCCCGCCACCGGCAAGATCGTGCAAGGCACGTTAAAGACTTCGATGGCCGGCCTGGAACGTGCCGCCGCCGAAGGCTTTGACATCGTCTACCTGCCGCCGATCTTCCCCATCGGCGTGACCAACCGTAAGGGCCGCAACAACTCACTGATCGCCGACCCCGACGATCCGGGCTCCCCGTTCGGCATCGGCTCCGAACTGGGCGGTCACGACACGGTGGACCCGCTGCTTGGCACCATGGACGATTTCAAGGCACTGTGCCAGCGCGCGCACGAGTTGGGCCTCGAAATCGCACTTGACTTTGCCCTGCAGTGCTCCCCCGATCACCCGTGGGTCAAGGAGCATCCGGCATGGTTCAAGCACAAGCCGGACGACACCATCGCCTTCGCCGAGAACCCGCCGAAGAAGTATCAGGACATTTATCCGATCGACTTCAACGCCGACATGGCCGGCATTGAGAAGGAAGTCGAGCGCATTATGAACCTGTGGATCGAGGCGGGCGTTACCATCTTCCGCATCGACAACCCCCACACCAAGCCGGTTCGTTTCTGGCAGGACGTGATTGCCGCAGTGACCAAAAAGCACCCGGAAATCCTGTTTCTGGCCGAGGCGTTCACCCGCCCGGGCATGATGCGCGCATTGAGCTACGTGGGATTCACCCAATCCCACTGCTACTTCCCGTGGCGCAACACCAAGGAAGAGCTGGAGGAGTATCTGCCCACCACCAATGGCGATGACGGCTACTACCAGCACAACACCTTCTGGCCCACTACGCCGGACATCCTCACCGCATACGTGCGTGACAACGGCATCGCCGGCCACTGCGTGCGTGCGGTGCTGGCAGCCTTGGGCAGCCCAAGCTGGGGCATCTACAACGGCTACGAGCTTATCGAGAACAAGCAGCGCCCCGGCTTTGAGGAGCAGATCGACAACGAGAAGTACGAGGTCAAAGTCCGCGATTGGTCCAAGGCCAAGCAGTTCGGCGTGGCCGAGATGCTCACCTCGTTGAACAAGATTCGCCGTGCCCACCCGGCAGCACGCAGCTACCATAACCTCACCGTGCTGCAGTCCTCCGATCCGGGCGTGCTGGCATTCGCCCGCCATACACCGGCAGAGCTGACCGGCACCGGCCACGCGGACACGCTGATCGTGGTGGTCAACCTTGATGGACACAACGCCCATCAGGCAATGATTCATCTGGATCTTGATGAGCTGGGCTTACCCACCGATCGTCCGCTGAACGTACGTGACGAACTCACCGGTCGTGAATTCCAGTGGGGCTGGGACAACTACGTCTCGCTCGCCCCATGGGCGGACGTGGCCCATATCCTGTCCGTGCAGTGAAACGAAAGGCGGGCACAGCTATAGCCGGGGTGCCCGCCCAGTAGTAGTGTGTGTAACGAATAGTTTCCAAACAAGGAGATAACCAATGGCAGAAACCTTCAACGTCGTTGTGGAAATTCCGCGCGGCTCCAAGAACAAGTACGAAGTCGATCACGAGACCGGTCGCGTCTTCCTGGACCGTACCCTGTTCACCGCAATGGGTTACCCGGATGACTACGGCTACATCGACGGCACCCTGGGCGAGGACGGCGATCCGCTGGACGCTCTCGTGATGATTCCGAACTCCGTGTTCCCGGGCTGCGTGGTCGAGTGCCGCGCCGTGGGCCTGTACCACATGGTCGACGAGGCCGGCGGCGACGACAAGGTGCTGTGCGTGCCCGCCGACGTTCGTTTCGACGACATCAAGGACATCGACGACGTCAACGAGTACCACAAGGCCGAAATCAAGCACTTCTTCGAACAGTACAAGGCTCTGGAGCCGGGCAAGGAAGTCCTGCCGGGCGACTACTGGACTGGTGCTGACGCCGCCGAAAAGGAAATCATTGCCGCGCGTGAGCGTCTCGCGAACGAAGGCAAGTGATTCGATTCCGAATCGTCGGCGGGAGACCTCTCCGGAGGCCTCCCGCCTTTTTGGTTCGACGTGCATCGCGTGATATAGTGCTGGTGTATTTTTCAGCTAGGCGTAGGCGGCGTGTGGGAACGCTGGTCGAGGCCCATCGTCTGGAGTTCGGGCGATGAACCTTCCATCACATCATGATTGCGATAATCGTTCAGACCCTGCTCATTTCCGTCTCCGTCGCCATGGATGCGTTCGCCGTCTCCATCGGCAAGGGGCTCACCGTCTCCCGCGTAAGACCCGGGGATGCCGTCAGATCGGCGCTCTGGTTCGGCGGCGCCCAGGCCCTCTTCCTCATACTGGGGCATTACGCGGCCTCCGCATTCAGCGCGTATGTAACCGCATTCGATCATTGGATCATCTTCGGTCTGCTGGCGTTCATCGGCGGCAACATGGTGCATGAGGCATACGAGGAGGACGCGGAGAACGCCAAGGAGACCGCGCAATTCGACTGGAAGCACATGCTGCCGCTCGCCGTGGCGTGCAGCATCGACGCCTTCGCCGTAGGCGTGAGTCTGGCGTTCATGGCAACCAGCGTGCCGTTCGCCATCCTCTGCATCAGCGTGGTGACCGGCCTCTTCTCCGCGGCGGGCCTGTACATCGGGCGCGCCTTCGGCGCTCACTGGCAGAAACCCGCGCAGATCGCAGGCGGTGTGGTGTTGATTCTGATCGGCGTCAAAGTGCTGCTGGAGCATCTGGGCGTCATCGCGTTCTGACTTGCCGTCACGCATCTCGTCGCCACGGATGGCCATCAATGCTCGACGGCACCGTTCCAACGCCCGACGTAGGATTGACGTAGCGATTCGATTATCTGAGAGGCGTACCATGACCGAAATCACCTGGAAGGAATGCAAGAACAAGGTTCTGCGCATGCTGCTGGTCCAGCTGTCGGCCTACGCATTGCTCATCGCGGCCGCGGCCGTCACCCTGCCCGGCGCCGACCCCACCGTCCCCCGGGTCGTCGCCTGCCTGACGCTGGTCGTGTTCCTTGTCTTCTGGCCGTTGCGCGGCACGATGCTGGATCGCGTCGTCACCTTGCTGTTCGGCGCGGCCTCCCTGATGTTCGTCACCGTGCCGTTCCCCGCCGGCAAGGTGCCGCCGGACCAGACCGCCGCGGATGGTTCGACGCTTCCGTGGTATTCGTGGGCGTTGGCCATGGGCCTGCTGCTGGTCATGTTGGTGGTCTTCTCGTTCGGACGTCAGATGGCCCGCGAGAAGCGGGACCATCTCATCCGCGCCCTGTCCCACGCCGTGACTTCCGGTGTGGCGGCTCTCGCCGTGGCCGGCTGGTGCTTCCTGCCTGATTTGGGCGCAATGCTTGCCAAGGGCACCGTTGCGGGAACCGTTGCCCTGATCATCCTCATCGTTTTGGGACTGGCCTTGGCCGTGGCCTCCACGTTGTGGGTGCGCGACGCCGATCCGGACCCGGATATCCGCTATCCGTGGATCGGCACCGGCCTGATGTCGGTAATGCTGATGGGCGTGACCATCGCCGCAACCGCACTGGTGCTCGGCCGTATCATCGGTTGATGGACGTCCGCCGTTCCATATTCCGCAAACTTGTAACCTATGTGTCCACTACAAGCGCGTAGAATAATGAAAACTTTGCGAAAGCGGCATAACGCCGCTGACGACTCGTACGGCCACACTAAGCAATTGCGTAACACATTGCAGGATAAAGGGGGATTAGCGTGACGGATCTTACGTTGATGACTTTCGCCAGCGACCCCGCCACCGTTTTGCCATCACTCGCCCTGCTTTCTCATCGCGTCCGTGTACTGCCGATGGATGCAGCCAGCTTGGTGAAGATGCCGGAGAACACCATTCTGTTTCTGGATGCACGCGATGATCTGGCGACCGCCAAAACCTTGTGCCGCCTCATCCACGCTTCCGGCCTATCCACGCCGATCGTACTGGTGCTGACTGAAGGCGGCTTCACCGTGGTCAACTCCCAGTGGGGCATTGCGGATGTGGTGGTCACCACCGCTTCCCCGGCTGAAGTCGAGGGCCGATTGCGATTGGTCTCCGAGCGCGGCAACGCTCCCACAGCCGCAGCAGCCGGTTCTCCCGCCGAATCCACCGCCACGGTGGAAGATGGCCAGATTCGCTCCGGCGACCTCATCGTGGACACCAACGGCTATACCGCCTCCCTGCATGGACGCCCCATCGATCTGGCATACAAGGAGTTCGAACTCCTCAAGTACTTGGTGCAGCACCCCGGCCGCGTGTTCACCCGCGCCCAGCTGCTCCAGGAAGTGTGGGGCTACGACTATTACGGCGGCACCCGCACCGTTGACGTGCACATCCGTCGTCTGCGCGCCAAGCTCGGCGGCGAATACGAGCATCTCATCGGCACAGTCCGCAATGTAGGATATCGCTTCGATCCGCCGGAAAACGACAAGGGCGATGCCGCCGCACAACAGGCCGCCAAGGCATCCTCCATTGACGACGCTGCCGATACGGAAGAGACCGCCGCGTAACACGGCTCACAGGTTTCACCTCCCATGCGAGAAACCAAAACCGCGCGCATAGAGCGCATGCACAAGGAATACGACATCCTATGCCGTATGATTCCGCAACCGCAGTGCGCCCTGCATTTCACCTCCCCGCTTCAACTGCTTATCGCCACCGTGCTCAGCGCCCAGACCACTGACAAGCGTGTCAATACGGTCACCCCCGAACTGTTCGCCACGTATCCCACGGCTCATGATTTGGCAGAGGCCAACCCGGCTCAGGTCGAGGATATTATCCATCCGCTCGGCTTCTACCGGTCGAAAACCCAGCATCTCATCGGCTTGGCCACGGCATTGGACGAACGCTTTGACGGCCAGGTCCCACAATCGATGGATGAGCTGACCAGCCTGCCAGGCGTTGGCCGCAAAACCGCCAATGTGGTGCTGGGCAACGCTTTCGGCATTCCCGGCTTTCCCGTGGACACTCATGTGATGCGCGTCACCGGTCGTCTGCGCTGGCGATCGGATTGGCGCTCCACTCATCTGGATCCCGTGAAAATCGAGCGGGAGATTACCGCATGCTTCCCACCTGAAGAGTGGACGGATCTCAGCCATCGGCTTATCCTGTTCGGCCGATCCACCTGTCATGCCCGCACGCCGGACTGCGCCAACTGCCCGCTGGCCGCCACCTGCCCCAGCGCAGGCATCAGCGCGAAATAGCGTTCGGTAGCGCACTCTCGTTAGGCTGATGGGCATGCATAAGAGTCGCAACGAGTGGTTGAGATGGGTGGTCTTCCTAGTAGTCGCCGCAGTGCTTAGCGCACTGGTATGGGTCTGCTGGTCGGTAATCACGCGCAGTCATTCCATTCCGGGTCTACTGGATTCCGGCCCGGATACCAAGGTGTCCGTCGGTATTACCGATATGCCGCAATCGCTGGACATCCGTGCCACGGCATCGGCCTCGGCGGAACGTCTGCTGCTAGACAACGTGTACGAAACACTGCTGACCGTCGATCAGAACAACCAGCTCAAGCCGGGCGTGGCCACGGATTGGAAAACATCCGATGACGGGCTGACCTATACCCTGACCATCGCCTCCGGACTCACCTTCTCCAATGGGCACACGTTGGATGCCGGGGATGTGGTGTGGTCCCTGCAACAGGCGATAACCCAGAAATATGCCGGCGTGGATGATCTGGGCGATCTGAAGTCGGCCACCAATCCGAATGACTCCACCGTGGTCATCACTCTTGCGCAGACCAACCCCACGTTGCTACGTGCCTTGTCCGGCAGACTGGGCATTGTGTACGATTCCGAAGCGGGCGATGCCGACTATGCCAAGCAGGCAGTAGGTTCCGGCCCGTTCACCGTTGGCAAGTTCACGCCCGGGCAGTCGTTGACGCTCGATTACAACGGGGGCTACCACGGCACCAAGGCGCACGTCGGTACCGTGACATTCACCCAATATTCCGATGAGACGTCGCTGGCCGATGCCGTATCCAAGGGCACTATCGATATGGCCGCACCCGCCACCGTCACCGTGGCATCGCAGATGAACGGCAAGGACGGTCTGACCGTCACCGAAGGCGCCACCACAGATAAGGTGCTGCTGGCGTTCAACAACAATTCCGATTCGATTATGTCCGATCAGAACGTGCGCACCACGTTCCGATACCTCATCGATTCGGCCGGCATCGCCGCCTCGCAGCCAGACTCCAGCGGTGCGCTGGGAGGTCCGATCAGCCCGTTGGAACCTGGATATGAGGATTTGACCGACCTGTTCCCGCACGATATGTCCAAGACGCAAACGATGACCTCCTATTTCGGCACCTATCTGACCACGGTGGATTTGGTGGTCACCGCGCAGTGGCAGCCGATGGCCGAGACCATCAAGCAGCAGATTGAACAGCTGCCGCGCCCTTCGGTGAATCTGGAAGTCGTATCTGACGAAGAATATGCCAAGCGTATTCAGGACGGCACTTGGGAACTGACCCTGATGAGCATGAATGGCACCGATGACGCCGGCACGTTTGCCGATCCGAATTCCATCTTCCATTACAACCATGCCGAGGCGCAGCAGGCCTATGCCGATGCCCGTGCCGCCACCAACGACGCCGACTATGCCGAGAAGATGAAGGTCTATGCGCGCAAGCTCAGCGAAGATGTGGCAAGCAACTGGCTGTACACGCGCAAATGCTTTACCGTGGCCTCCACCAAGCTTTCCGGATATCCGACAGCGCTCATCGACCAGCGCATGCCGTTGGCCGACCTCACGGTGAAGTAAGGCTCCTTCCACGGCTCGCCTTGTCATGCAACATGCATAAACTTTGGCCTTATGACTGAAGGCAATTCCATCATCAACGCGCAACTCACCCCGCTGCCCGACAAGGTCGGCGTGGACGGGCTTGAGGACAAGTGGCGCACCGTCTGGGACGAAGACGGCACCTACAAATTCCGCAACACCCGCGACCGTAAGGCCGTCTACTCCATCGACACCCCGCCGCCCACCGTTTCCGGTTCGCTGCACGTGGGTCACGTGTTCTCCTACACGCACACCGACGTGATTGCGCGCTACAAGCGCATGCGCGGCTATGACGTGTTCTACCCGATGGGCTGGGACGACAACGGTCTGCCCACCGAGCGCCGCGTGCAGAACTACTACGGCGTGCGCGTGGACGTATCCCTCCCCTACGACCCGGACTTCAAGCCGCCGTTCGAGGGCACCGATGGCAAGAAGATCGACGCCAAGGATCAGGTGCCGATTTCCCGCAAGAACTTCATCGAACTGTGCGAGAAGCTCACCGCCGAGGATGAGAAGCTGTTTGAGGCCCTGTGGCGCAAGCTGGGCCTGTCCATCGACTGGTCGCAGACCTACCACACCATCGGCCAGCACCCGCGGCGCGTGGCTCAGAAGGCCTTCCTGCGCAACCTTGCCCGCGGCGAGGCCTACCAGCAGGATGCCCCCGGCCTGTGGGACGTGACCTTCCAGACCGCAGTGGCTCAGGCCGAGCTTGAGTCCCGCGAATACCCGGGCTTCTACCACAAAGTGGCTTTCCGCTTTGAGGACGGCACCCCAATCTACATCGAGACCACCCGCCCCGAGCTGCTGGCCGCTTGCACCTCGCTGATCGCCAACCCGAATGACGAACGTTACAAGCAGTACTTCGGCCAGGAAGTCTACTCCCCGCTGTTCAAGGTCAAGGTGCCGATTCTGGCTCACCCGGCCGCCGAAATGGACAAGGGTGCCGGCATCGCCATGTGCTGTACGTTCGGTGATGTGACCGACGTTGAGTGGTGGCGCGATCTGAAGCTGCCCACCCGCCCAATCATTCAGCGCAACGGCCGTATCGTGATGGACACCCCGGATTGGATCACCGACCCGGCCGGCCGTGAGGTCTTTGCCGAGACCGCTGGCAAGACCACGTTCTCCGCCCGTAAGGTCATCGTAGACAAACTGCGTGAGTCCGGCGACCTGGACGGTGAGCCGACGCCGACCAAGCGTATGACGAACTTCTACGAGAAGGGCGACAAGCCGCTCGAGATCGTCACCTCCCGCCAGTGGTACCTGAAGAACGGCGGCACCGACGAGAAGCTGAACGCCGAACTCATCGAGCGCGGCAAGGAACTGAACTTCCACCCCGACTTCATGCGCGTGCGCTACGAGAACTGGGTGCACGGTCTGAACGGCGACTGGCTGATTTCCCGCCAGCGCTTCTTCGGCGTACCGTTCCCGCTGTGGTACCCGGTGAACGCTTCCGGCGAGCCGGATTACGATCGCCCGATCACCCCGAGCGAGGATCGTCTGCCGATCGACCCGACCATCGATGTGCCGGAAGGCTACGACGAGTCTCAGCGTGATGTGCCCGGCGGCTTCACCGCCGAAAAGGACATCATGGATACCTGGGCCACCTCTTCGGTGACCCCGCAGATCGTGACCCACTGGGCTGAGCCGGATGAGGCTTCTCAGGCCCTGTTCAAGTCCACCTTCCCGATGGATCTGCGCCCGCAGGGTCAGGACATCATCCGCACCTGGCTGTTCAGCACCGTGGACCGCGCGCACTTGGAAAACAAGTGCCTGCCGTGGGCTCACGCCACGCTGTCCGGCTGGATTCTGGATCCCGACCATAAGAAGATGTCGAAGTCCAAGGGCAACGTCGTGGTGCCGAACGAGCCGATCGAGAAGTTCGGTGCGGACGCCGTGCGCTACTGGGCTGCCGCCGCGCGCCTGGGCCTCGATGCCACGTATGACATCGGCCAGATGAAGATCGGCCGTCGACTGGCCATCAAGCTGCTGAACGCCACCAAGTTTGCACTGGCGATTGGCCGCGAGGACGAGAACCACCACGTGGGCGAAGCCGCTGAGGCTTCGTGGAACCCGGCCGATGTGACCGAGCCGCTGGATCGCGCCGCCATGGCCAAGCTGGCCTTGGTGGTGCGTCAGGCCACCGAAGCGCTGGAGGCTTACGAGCACTCCAAGGCGCTTGAGGTCATCGAGTCCTACTTCTGGCAGTTCTGCGACGACTACATCGAGCTGGTCAAGAACCGTGCCTATGGAACTCCGGACGAGCAGGGCAATGTGCCGTCCGAGAAGGCCGTGAAGTCCGCCCGCACCGCGCTGGGCTTGGGCTTGGATGCCTTTGCTCGTCTGCTGGCTCCATACCTGCCGTACGCCTCTGAAGAGGTGTGGAGCTGGATGCACGCCGGTTCCGGTTCCGTGCACCGCGCCGCTTGGCCGGTTGTGGATCCGTACGTCGAGGCTGCCACCGGTGCCTCCCCCGAGCTGCTGACCTGGGCCGGCAAGGCTGTGGAGCAGCTGCGCAAGATCAAGTCCGAGGCCAAGGTCTCCATGAAGACCCCGATTCTGTCTGTGGCGCTCTCCGCCGCTGCCGAGGGCGTGGACGCGATTCACGCCGCTTTGGGCGACATCGCACAGGCCGGCCGTGTAATCGGCAAGTTCGACCTGGTGGCCAAGCACACGGCGGAATCCGCTGCCGAGGATGCACCGGAAACCGAAGTGGCCGTCGAGACCAGCGAGCTCGGCGAACCCCCGGTCAAGAAGCCGAAGAAGTAAGTCGCCGCTCTGGCTCCCCTCTTTGAGCCAGATTAAACCGTCGGAACCACGATGAGATATCGGGTTCCGGCGGTTTTTTGTTGCACGGCAGAAGTATTGATCTGGGCGACCGCCTGGTTCAGGAGCTCACCAGCATCGCTTATCTCTACAGTCTCGTTGACCAGTGTGCTCATATCATGCTTGAGCAATGTACCGCCACTGCCAAAGCCAAACAGCGTTGGGGCAACATCCATGGAATCACCGGCCTGAGAAGCGGCGTTTTTGAACTTGCCGCTGCTTTGCTCGGTTGACCCGTCTGCAGAGTTCAGCTTGCCTCCAGCAAAGGTGTCGGCGGTCTGCGAAGAGCCGATTGACGAGTTGACACCATTGGCATAGTGCATGACGTCCGCTGAAGACAGCGACATCGTGTCATCCACCAGCGAGGCATCAGCATGCTGCGATTGCTGTCGCTGTGCGGCCTTGGCCTGTTTGCGTGCAGCACTGGCCTTGCGCTTGGCTTCCGCGGCACGAGTCTTGCCATAGAACGACTGCGATTGCGCGTCCGCCAAGCCGGCCAGTGCATGGGCCTGATCAACCGAGCCAGAACCGCTCGACGCATTCTGCACATTGCCGGAACTGGCGAACTGGTCTGAAAAACGAAGCACAATCTGACGCAATGCCGCAGCCTTACCGGTGTGCTCGGATGCCGTGGCGAGTGTGCTCATGGCAGCATCGACCTTGGACTGCGCCTCAGTCAAATCGTCGCTGCTATTGGTTTCGGCGATTGCCTGCTGCTCGTGAATCCCGGCACCAGACGAGGTGCCGCCGGTCAACGCGCTGAGATTGGCCGTGTATACGTCCGTGTATTTCATCGAATACGGGATCATCGCAGCAGACAATTGGCTCTGCCCCTCGGCATACTGCTTGGATCCCTTGGTGGCCTCTTCGGCGGCTTCGGTGTTCAAATCATCCGCCAAACCAGTGGTTCCCTGCTGTTGGATGCGCCGAATCACTTCGTCCAATGCTTCGACTGCACCCGCATGCTGGTGCGCGGCGCTCACATTGTTCACTGCATCGGCCAGATCAATCACCGCTTGGGCTAATGGCGTATTTTTGGAAAGCTCTCCGGCTGTTCCCATAAGCGCGGACAGCTGGCTGGAATCACCAATGGACCCAGACAAGTGATCGGTATAGGCGCCAACATATGCAGCCATATACGCATCAAAAGCCTGCTTGTGGGTTACTTTACGCTCGGCCACCACGGACTTGTCGAGCGCACGTTCGTTGCTGCGCAGCGCATCCAGCTGATCGATAAGCTGCTGGTGCTCGCCGGAGCCCGCATCCGTCAGGGAACCAACCAAAGTAGCGCTGTTGGCAATCAGCTGGGAAGCATCTGTATCGGCAGCGGTTTGGTCGCCGGCATCGGCCTCGGACTGAGTGGCGGATCCTGCGGCCTGAGGATCGGCTCCAACGGACGGCTCTCCGGAAGACGGCAGCGCGGCGAGCGTCACGGCACCCATTGAGAACTTCTTCGCGTCCATGTAGCAGCTGAATTTCAGCCCGGAAGAAACGTTCCCTGCCGCGGCTACCACAATATCGGAGCCCTGCGTGGCTACCGAAGCCGTATTATCGGCGGAAATATCACCAGTCACTTGAGCGGGCACGGTGAAGGTGACAACCGGAATCGTATGGTTGGCTGCACTGGACTGCGGTTTGACATCGATGTATATGCCGACAAGTCCAGACGCTCCGGAAATCTCGCTGGCCTCAACGTTCGGACCATCCAGCGAATACGTGACGTTGACTTTCCACGGCAATTCGGCAGCCGCGCCCGGAATGCGGGAGATTGCCGCATTGCTGGCATTGTTCACCACATACAGCCGGGTTGCGTCTCCCCTCTCATCGGTGACGGCATAGATGTCGCTTGCTTTGGAAAGCAGAGAGCCATAATCGACTGATGCCGGACGGGAAAGCCACGCACCGCCAACAGTGCCGGTTACGCATAGTACGCAACTGATCAAGGCGGAGGCAAGTCTCATGGCGGCGTTTCCGTTCAATGTGGTCAATGGTTATACGGTTTTGGCTATCGGTATCGATAGTCCCGTATCAATGTAGTCGCCATTGCCCTTGGAAGGACATGGGCAATTCGTGTGCCGCTGACCAGTAATGGATTGCTACGAGAAGCTCAGGCGAATACGTCGAGCACGCCCGGGTCTCCCCCGGCGTCAGCAATACGCTTGTGCCGCTTCTTGGCCTCGGTGACCACAAATTCACGGTACATTTCGGCGATTTCGGGGTCGAGCCCGGCATCGATGGCGATGCGGTGGAGACGCTCGATCTGATAATCCTCACGCTTGGTGTCTTCAGGGGCGAATCCGGCATTGGCTTTGAGCACGCCCACCTGCGAGGTGGCTTTGAAACGCTCGGCCAACAGGGCTATGGCCGCCGAATCGATATTATCGATGGTCTGCCGCAGCGCCTTGATACGCGCCACCGCCTGCGCGGTTTCCGGGTGAGCCGCCGCTTGGGCGGAATCAATGGTGGTCTTTTGCCAGTCGCTGCTCGTTTCGCTCATGATATCGAGAATACTCCCGTTCAAGTCCTTGCGCGATACTCAGACGTCGTAATCTCCGACTGGCCCAATGCCGAGCGCATCATCATGGGTACGGCCAGTATGGATTGCATCATTGATTGCTGCAATTTCTGCCATATCAACGGCGTATGCTTTGCCATCGAGCTCGTTGACCGGAATCACCCAACCGCCATGCACCATATAGAGGCGGTCGGCTTCGCGCAGTTCAGCAAATGGCAGTTTCTTGTACTGCGCATTCTGCCCCTCTTGAAGCGCCCATGCGAACATCTCACGTTGCGAGGTTCCATGAAGAATGCCGATACGCGGATCTGGAGTAATCAGGGTATCTCCGTAGCGCGCCACGATGGAGGAATTCGGGCACTCAAGCGTGTAACCGTCGTCGCTGCCGAGCTTGGCGAACGGCCGGTCCACCCGGAAGTCGCGTTCGAGCAGGTTCGGCACTTGCCTGCCTTGATCGCCCCTGTACGAGCTTTACTTCCTCCACGGGTTCGCTTTGCGGATCCCGCATCTGAGACCCATGCGGCGCATGACCTTCAATACGCTTTTGGCCGATACCTTCTGTCCGAACTCGTTCGCCAGGCACATGTGGATCTGCCGGTGGCCGCACCTGTTGGCGGTCCGCGCCCAGATCTCCCGGACCATGGGCTCGAAATCAGGGCGCGTCGCATGCCCCGGATGCGACAGATGGTAAAAGTACGTGGATCTGGCCAGCCCCGCTATCCTCAGCAGGTGGTCGAGCCGGTGTCCTTGCCCTGAGAGCAGTCGGACGACGGCGCTTCGCTCGCGCCGCATGACTTGTTCGCCCGCAGGGACCGGAGTTTTTCAGGTACGCGACCTTCGCCCTCAGATAGGCGTTCTCCTCGGCGAGCTCATGCTCGCGCGTTGGTTTTGGTTTGGGCTTGGATTTCACGCCTTTGGGCCTGCCCTTGGGCTTCGGTCTCAACGCCTCCTCGCCGTTGGATCCATACAACAGGATCCATTGTTTCGGGGTCTGCCGTGGCATCGCAAGCCGGCGCGCCAACGTCCTGCTGCCCGTCCCGGCCCTGACGGGTTCCAGCGCCTCGCGCCGGAACCCGTCGTCGTAATGTCTCCTCCGATCTTCACCCATACGAAAGAACCACACCTCCGATCATCGAATCTGAATTTCTCCAGTCCAACAACCGTGGTTCAGAAAAGTATCGCGTTTTATCGCTCTAGCGCCAATTCCAATATGCCATAGGTGGGAACTGGAATCGTCGTGATCGTCGCGTCTCCGTTTTCACGGAACGTATCTGTATCTTCTTCAAACTGCATAGTGATGGCTCCTGTGCAGTCGTATGCGTGGCCGGTCAACTTGACCGTCCCGCCGTCACCGCGCAGGCGAATGGTCACGTTGTTTTCCGTGGATGCGTTGAGGATGATCAGCGTTCTCGTATCCGCGTCCACGTCGATGATCATGTCCGGCGCGTACACGCCGCTGACTTGCGTCCCGTTGCCGTCGAACGCGTGCACGAGTGGATAGCCCAGAATGCTTGACACTGGCTGCAGACGGCCATTCAACAGGACGTTTCGGTGTTTGCGCCATAGGGACAGTAGGAAACGGCAGGATTCATACTGACCATTCGACATGGCCGACGGCGGGACCGAGATCTGCGGCACGGCGAAGAATGATGCGAGAATCTGCGCCGCGCACGTCTCCGCTCCCGCGTTCACGTCCCACAGCAGCATATCTCCGTGCACCACGCGGTTACCAGCGGCCAGCCGTTCGTCGATGGTGCGGATTCGATTGGTCAGGGCATCGGCGGGACAGTCGCTGGCCCTGACTATGTTGCTGTACGGTGCGATGACGGGACTGGAATAGGGTTGGCGGAATTCGACGACCGGGACCTGACCGCAGTTTTCGATCAACATGGTCTTGATCCGTTCGAGCATAAGTCTCATCGCCTCGCCGACATCGGTGACGTCGCCGGGTTCGGGATTCTCCAATGGCTGGCCTTGGTAGGCCCCGGCCTGTTCCAGGAAATCGATCTTCAGTCCGGCGATGCCGTAATCCTTGGCCATCCGAGCGCAAACGCCGCCGATGTAGTCGCGGACCGCCTTGCGTCGTGGGTCGAGGACGTGGAATTGCCGTCCCAGCCCGTCGTCATGGATGGGCGCGTATCGTTCCAACGTCTTGAACACGTGCGCCTTCTCGCCCAGCAACAGGGGTGCGATCCATAGGACGACGCCGACCCCCGCGTCCTGGAACCTCCTGACAGTGGCACGCATGTCGGGGAATTTAACGGGATCGGGAACCCAGTCGCCGCAACCGGAATATCCGCGCCCGCTGCCATATTGCTGCCAGCCGTCGTCGATGAATATGGATCCACATCCCAGTCGGCTCATGCCGTCGAGCTCACGTCCCAAGGTCTCGGCGTCGACGTTCTGCAGGTACGCATACCAGGTGGAAAAAACCGGTTCCAGCGCCTTGTCCGCCATGGGTAAAGGTGCGGAACCATCGGCCACCCATTCGACCAAGAGCCGCATCGTCTCATCCAACGGCAGTCCGTCATCCATGAGTAACAGTCGGCTATGTCCGGGAACACGTTGGATCTGCAGCATCACGACGAACAACACGTGTTCCTCGTCGACGCCGTAACGCATCGTAATCTCGTCCTGTGCGAACGAATATGCGAATGACAGCACGTTCCTGTCCGCATCGTCGACCATGCATCCCATGGGGGCCGAATTGACCAACGACACCTGCGTGACGCCGGCCCAGTCAGCAGGCAACGGCTCGCGGCAACGGGATCCGACCATGTGAAACCTCTGGATGGAGCCGAGAGGCTTGCCGATCACAATCGTCGCAGTGGCCCCCGGATTCGCCGCCGTCACATCGAACACGATGCCCTTCGATGCCGGACCATCTTCACACGTCGTCTCGATGGTCAGCCCGTCCGAATGCATGATCCACGTCGCGCCGAGGCTTTGCCCCTCATGCAGCATGTCCTTGAAATGATCCAAAAGCATATGAGCCGTCCTTTCCAGTGCCTTCTTTGGCACCTGAGCATGTCACTCCTTGACAGATCCCGCCGTCATGCCAGACACGAATTCCTTTTGGAGGAACAGGAAGAGGATCAGGACCGGTAGGATCGAGATCGTCGTGCCGGCGAGCAACTGGCCGTAATCCGTGGTGTTCGCACCCTGCAATGTGGCAAGGGCGACGGGAAGCGTGTACTGTTCCGGCGTCCTGGTGATCACCAACGGGTACACGAAGTCATTCCAACGTCCGAGGAACATGAAGATCGCCAATGCGGCGAGCGTGGGCTTCATGGTCGGCAGGACGATTGTGCCGAAGATCCTCATCTCACCAGCGCCGTCGATGCGCGCAGCCTCGACGATCGACGTGGGGAACGTGGACATGGCCTGTCTCATGAGGAACACCCCAAACGGCAACGCCAGATCGGGCAAGATCAGCGCCTGGTAAGTTCCCAGCCAGCCGAACGACAACATCATCTTGAACAACGGGACCAGCGTGACCTGCGATGGCAATGCCATGACACCGATGACCAGTGCGAACAGGATGTTACGGCCGCGGAAGCGGTATTGGGCGAACGCGTACCCGGCTAGGGAACAGATCACGCCGCCGACGATCACGTAGGTGACCGACACGATGAGCGAGTTGACGATGGCGTCGCCGAACTGGGTGTTGGTCATCAGGTTGCGGATGTTGTTGAACAGTTCGGTGCCAGGGATCATGTGGGGTGTCTTCGAGAACACGTCCGTGGATTTTCTGGTGCTCGCCACGAGCAGCCAGTAGAACGGGAACACGAAGACGATGAGTCCGATCCCGAGGATGGCGGTCAGTCCGACGGTGCGCCAGCCGTTCCGCTTCGCATCGATCCTCTGGGACTTGTCTACTTTGAGATTTGGCGTGGCCATGTCACTTCTCCCTTTGGATCCAGAATTGGATGACGCTCAGACCGACGATGATGATGAGCATCACATAGCCGATTGCCGACGCGTATCCGAAATCGAAATACTTGAAACCCTGCATGTACAGGTACATGCCGACAGTCAATGTCGCGTTGTCGGGACCGCCGTTGGTGAGCACGTAGGGTTCGTCGAACAATTGCAATGTGCCGATGGTGCTGAGCACGGTGGTCAACAGGATTGCTGGCCTCAAGCCAGACAAGGTCACGGAGCGGAACTTCCACCATCCATTCGCGCCATCGACCGATGCGGCCTCGTAGAGTTCAGTGGGAATGGATTGCAATTGGGCCAGGTAGATGATGGCGTTCTGACCAGTGTAATGCCAGGTCATGGCCATGATGATGGAAATCTTCGCCCATGTCGAATCCGTGAGCCACGGGACGGGCTTCAAATGGATCAGCTCAAGCAGATAGTTGACCACTCCGCTGTTGGCGTCGAGCATGTTCTTGAACAGGATTCCGTATGCGACCAAACCCATGACGATGGGCAGGAAGTAACCCATGCGGAAAACGGAACGCAGTTTGAGGAATGCGGAGTTGAACGCGACGGCCAATAGGATCGCCAGAAACAGCATCAGCGGCACCTGGATCACCAGGATGATCGCGGTGTTGCCCAGCGCCTTCCAGAACAATTGGTCCTTGAACAGGCGCGTGTAGTTGTCGAATCCAGCGAACAATTGTTTGCCGGACTGGTTGGTCGTGAAGCTCAGCCAGGCGGAATATAGATATGGACAAATCTTGAACACGCCGTATAGCAGCACCATTGGCAGCAAGAAGATGTACGGCGCGTTTCGTTGTGTCAGGAAGTGTTTTCTTGATGATGTGTTGGCCCGCGTCACCATTGTCGCTCCTTTCCCTTCGTCGGAGTACCGTTAATTGTTAAAGACATGGGGCCGTCGGGGTGGAGAGGTTCCAACGACCCCATGCGAATTCTGATAAGGTCAGGCGATCTTGCGGCCTGTCTCGTTGGCGAGACGTTCCGCAGCCTCGTCCAAGGCCTTCTGCGGGTCGGCGCCCTTGGTGAGCACCTGGACTTGGGCATCAATCATGGCTTTCAGCGCCTTCGCGTAGTCTCCGGTGAAGTTGAGCTCGGGGGTCTCGTCCTCGAGCTGCTTGATGAACACCTCGTTGACGTTCTCATTGTTGAAGAACTCGTCGGGGGTGTTCAGATCCTCCTTGATGAACGGAAGATAGCCGGGGAACAGGCCCTGGGATTCATACATGGCCTTTTGGCCTTCCGTGGTGCCGAGCGCGTACTTGATGAACTCCCAGGCGGTCTTCTTGTTCTTGCTCGCGTTGGCGACGGACAGGTAGGTCGCGCCGGGCACCACGGAGCGCAGGCCTCCCTCCTCGACTGCGGGCAGAGCGGTCACCTTCCAACGGTTCTTAGCGTCGGGGAACTTGGTCTTGAGCACGCCGGGCAGGTAGGAGCGGTCGACTAGTGTGGCGACGTTGCCTTGCTGCACCTGCCACGAGGAGTCGTCCGATGTTCCGGGCAGCTCGATGATGATGCCCGCGTCGTTCGCCTCCTTGATCAGTTCCATGGCCTTGACGCCGGCCTCGCCGTTCATGGTGATGTTGCCGTCGGTGTCGAAGTAGAAGGAGTTCTGCAATGCAGTGATAATCTGCCAAGTGTCGCCGCAGTTCGCGTTGCCGGTGCATGCCTTGTTGATGCCGAACATGTAGTTGCCGGTCTTTTCCTTGAGCTTCTTCCCGGATTCGATGAAACCGTCCCATGTGGAGATGTCGTCCTCGGTGATGCCGGCCTCTTCGAACATCTTCACGTCGTAGACCAGCGCTCCGGTGTTCACTTCGAAGGGGAGCCCGTAGATCTTTCCGTCACGTGTGGCGCTCTTCATCACACCGGACGGGAAATCGTCCTTGAGGTCATCCGCGCCATAATCGGACAGGTCGGCAAACGCGTCGGGGAACTTGTCCATGTAGCCGCCGATGTAGTCGATGCCCACGTTCATGATGTCGGGCAGACCCTGGCCGCCAGCAGCGAGCCCTGTGGTGATCTTGTCCCAGATGGCGGGGTTACCGACGTTCTCGACCTTCACCGTCGTACCGGGATTGGCTTCCTCGAATCCCTTCGCGGCGGCTTCGAACGCTTTGCCCGGCTGCTCCCACGTCCAGATGGTGATGGTGCCACCGACCTTTGTCGCTTCCTCCGCGTTCTCGCTCGACGACCCGCAGGCCGCCATAGACAATGCCAATGCCAAAGATGTCGTTGCGGCCATTGCCTTACCGATGGTTTTGCGCATGTTGAATCCTTACATTAATCCGCATTTCAACCTTGAATTTGCGGGCTTCCGTTCCTTCTGATTACGTCCTTCTGATCACTTCTCGAATGACGTACTAAGATTATATGCAAGATGACATCCGATGATGCTGCTCAAGGCCTATCTAGTGAACAAACTGCAATATATAGCCGACAAATTGAGGAACCGAACATTTTCGGACATACAAAAAGATATCCAAAGGATTCTCAAAATCTTACAAACTGCAATACAGCGTCGGAATGGTTATTCCGTGACGAGACGGTCCGGATTGCTGAAGCGCCGACGGTATTCGCTCGGGCTGAGCGTCAGTTCGCGCGCGAACGCCCTTGAGAACGAGAACTGATTGCGATATCCGCACAGCTCGGCGATCCGCGCGATCGGCATTCTGGTTTTGATCAACAATTCCGACGCCTTCTGAACCTTCGAATTGATGACGAACTGTTGCGGAGTCGTATGCAGATACTTAATAAACAACTGGTGCAGGTACCCGCGGCTAATGCACAATGCGTCCGCGATCATCTGTACGCTCAGAGTCTCGTCCGCGTGTTCCTGCACATAGGCGACTGCACGCTTGATCAAATCATTCTCGGACGATGAATCCCTGGCTTCCTGCGCGATGCTCGAAACGTTGGGGTTACGCATCAGCGTCGCAAAGATCAAATGCATGAACCCGCGGATCGCTATATCGTTGGCGGGCGTCGGATTATAGCAATGCAATAGTCCGCCAATGAAATCCCAGATAGGCTTCACATCCGGCAAGGCGATCACGGGACACACATTGGACATGCCGCATTCCCGGACTATCTCCACCGTATCATCGCCGGTGAAGTTCATCCACGCGTATATGCATGGATTGGTGGGATCGGAATAATAGAACGTATTGGTTCCCTCGGGCACGTAGAAACATTGCCCAGCATTGACGATGTAATGCTGCCCACCAAGATAGAAATGCACCTTGCCTTTGAGCACGAAATGCAGCATGTGATAGGAGCATGTCCTCGGGCCGCTCGAATCCGACGGCTTGCACTCCTGCCGTCCAGCGGCCATGAACACCAGATCCATGCTCTCGATGCGACGCTGCAACGTCAACTTCGGCACAGTCTGCGAATTATCCATCATACGATTCAACGATACTCACTGATGCCTAAATCGAATGGGTGCAAACGTATTCGGGGTGGATGTTCCCTTGGACTTATTGGGCCAGGGCGAGTGTCATCGTGAAGGATTCCAGGGTGTAGCGTGATCGGGCGGTGGACTTGTATATCACGTACGAGTTCAGTGCCGCAAAACCATTGGCCGGTGCTTATGTGGGGCGGTGGTTACTCGGCTATTCACGATTATGCACCGGTCCAATGGATGTGATTGGGTCGGCGTGTCGATTTGACGTTGATAATGGTTATGCCGGTTTCTGATCGGCGATAATGGTGGATGACGGCTTGGGCGGTGACCCCACATTTGACTGACGCCATCGGTTCCGGCGGCTGTCCTTATTTTGAGGCTCTTGTGTTGTTTTCGTGGGTGGTGGTTCGTCGGTGAGCCGTTGAATCCCAATGTGTGAGGGGCGCTTCCTGCAGGTTTGTTTTTCGACCAGGAAATACAACCGAGGAAAGCGCCTTGGTTGAAGGGCTTATTCAAACGATTGCTGAACGTCAAGGGCATGGTCGTCGAAGACGTGTCCATCGACGACTCGCCGCTGCGCCCGGCTCCCGTCCTGGTGGTCCGGGTGCGGCGCAGGAAGGGCGCGTTGCGTTGCTCGCGTTGGGGCGCAAGTGCCCCAAGTACGACGACGGGGGCGGCGAACGGCGATGGCGCCACCAGGACTTCGGCCGCTATGGGGTCGAGCCCATGGCGCCGCGCGTGGCGTGCGCGGAGCATGGGGTGGCGGTCGCCCAAGTGCCGTGGGCGGAGCCGGGCAGCCGGTTCACCAGGGATTTCGAGATGGAGCGCGCGTGGCTGACGGCGGTCGCCAGCCGGAAGACCGTGGGCGGATTCCTACGCATCGCGTGGAGGACCGCCGGTGACATCGCGCGCAGGGTCGCCGCCCGCTTGGGATCCTCGATGCCGTGCATGTTCGACGGTCTCACCGCGATAGGCGTGGACGAGACCAGCTACAGGAAGGGGCGCACGTACATCACCGTGGTCGTCGACCACAAGCGCAAACGGGTCGTGCGGGCGCACGACGGATACGGCAAGGAGGTCCTCGACCTGTTCTTCCGACAACTGACCGACGAGCAGCGCGCCTCCATCAAGGCGGCCACCGGCGACGGCGCCAAATGGATCGACGCCAGCGTGAAGGAGCACCTGCCGAACGCCGAGCGCGTGCTCGACTCGTTCCACATCGTCTCCTGGATGACCGACACGCTCGACCAGGTCAGGAAACGGTTGTGGAACCAAGCCAGACGCGGCAACGACAAGACAGCCACGGAGACGATGAAAGGCCTGAAATACGCCGTGCCCCAAGAACCCCGGCGACCTGACCGAACGGCAATCCGGAGCTTGGAGACGCTCGGGGACACGGATCCCAAGGGCCAGCTCTACCGGTCATGGCAGTTGAAGGAACTCCTCAGGACGCTCCCGCGCCAACCCGTCGGACAAGCCGAAGCCGAATTGAAACGATGGATCTTCCGGGCTTCCCACAGCCGCATCCCCGAGATCGTCGAACTATGCAGGAAGATCCGCAGACGCAGGGACGACATCCTCGGAACCATCGGACCCGGCTACTCCAACGCGCGTCTGGAAGCGTTCAACAACAAGATCAAGGCCACCATCCGCATGGCCTACGGCTTCCGACACATCGACAACCTCATCGCCATGATCAAACTCCGATGCAGCGGCCTACCCACCCACCTACCAACACCCACCCTCTAACCCACGAAAACAACAGAAGGCTCAAATGAAAATAGTCGGCACAGTGTTGCCAGACGCCGCAGCAGCTTTGCCGATTCCGGTTTCCTGATCGAGACCGCGCGAAACGATAATACGCAGTAATGGTGCCGGTTCAGGATCATCATAGGCAGACATCACCTTCTCAATACCGCGCGTAATGGCTGCAATATTGGGAGTAGGCAAATCCATCAGCCGGGCGGAATCCGACAATCGGCGCAGGTGGTTTTCCAACGAAATCGGGAAGCCCTTGAACACGGTGGTGGCCTCGAAAATACCATCGCCGCGCAGTACGCTTAAATCAAAGGCACTGATATTAACAGCAGCAGGATTCACCGGCTAAATGAGATCATCATCGGGCACATTGCTGGCATCACGATCACCAAACATGACTGCGCCGTTGCCCATTCCCAGAACGATAGAGCTCATGATGTTCCTCCCCGTGTCATATAACTTCGTTATGCGAAGAAGCACTGCGGCAATATTACAGCTGCAATGTGATGGATGACGCATGCGCTATGCAAAAGGGCTGTCTCCGCATTAATGGAGACAGCCCTTTACGTCAGATTCTAGCAGCCTAATCAGTTGCCGTTGACCGCGTTGCCGGTGTTGGCCTGCTGCACGATAGCGGCTAGGAAGTCGCGGTTCGTGGCGGTCTTCTTGAGACGCGGCACCAGGGTCTGGTAGGCCTGCTCAGGCTCCATGCCACCCAGCAGTCGGCGCAGACGATAGATAATCGGCAGCTCCTGCGGGTCGGTGATGAGTTCTTCGCGGCGGGTGCCGGAGGCGTTGATGTCGATGGCCGGGAACAAGCGCTTGTCCGCCAGCTCTCGGGAGAGGCGAAGCTCCATGTTGCCGGTACCCTTGAACTCCTCGAAAATCACCTCGTCCATCTTGGAGCCGGTTTCCACCAGCGCCGAGGAGATGATGGTCAGGGAGCCGCCGTTTTCGATGTTGCGGGCCGCACCAAAGAACTTCTTCGGCGGGTAGAGCGCCTGGGCATCCACACCACCGGACAGGATACGACCGGAAGCCGGAGCCGCGATGTTGTAGGCACGGGCCAGACGGGTCATGGAATCGAGCAGCACTACGACATCCTGGCCGAGCTCCACAAGACGCTTGGCGCGCTCGATGGCCAGCTCAGCAACGGTGGTGTGGTCGGAAGCAGGACGATCGAAAGTGGAGGAGATGACCTCACCCTGAACCGTGCGCTCCATATCGGTGACCTCTTCAGGTCGCTCGTCCACGAGCACCACCATCAGGTGAACCTCGGGGTTGTTGGCGGCAATGGCATTGGCGATGTTCTGCAGGGTGATGGTTTTACCGGCCTTAGGCGGGGAGACGATCAGACCACGCTGGCCCTTGCCGATCGGGGAAACGATATCCATGATGCGGCCAGTGAGCTTGTTCGGCGCGGTCTCCTGCTTGAGGCGCTCCTGCGGGTAGAGCGGGGTGAGTTTGGAGAACTGCGGACGGTTCAGTGCGTCCTCGACGCTCTGGCCGTTAATCGAGTCAATGGACTGCAGCGGCACGAACTTCTGACGCTGGTTGCGGCGATCGTTCTCGCGCGGGGCTCGAATGGAACCGTGCACGGCATCGCCCTTGCGCAGGCCATACTTCTTGACCTGGCCCATGGAGACGTACACGTCGTTCGGGCCAGGCAGATAGCCGGACGTACGCACGAACGCATAGGAATCGAGCACATCGACGATACCGGCCACCGGTACCAGGTCTTCCTGCGGCTCCTCGCGGCGCTCATTGCGGTTCTCGCGATCATCGAAACGACGATCGTCCTCGCCGGCGTTTTCGCCACGGTCACGACCACGCATACGGCGGTTGCGGCGGTCATTGCGATCATTGCGGTTGTCGCGATCTCGGTCACGGTTACGGCTGCGACGGCTGAACTCGCGGTCTTCGCTCTGTTCACCATCGTCAGAAGGTTCGTCGTGCTTCTGCGTGGGCAGCGTGGCCAGAATGTCATCCAAATCGCGCACGGTCTCGTCGCTGCTGTCCGCAGGACGGCGACGGCGACGCGGCTGATCCTCATCATGCACACGGCGAATGAGCGGAGCTTCGGTGTCATCACGACGGTTGCGGCGGCGCTCGGGAGCGGTTGTCTCGCCCAAATCGAGGGAGGCGAGCAGATCGCCGGCCTCATCGGCCTGCTTGCGCGGCTTGCGGCCGGTTCGTTCATCATCGCGGCGATGACGGGCATCGCGCGGTTCTTCAGTGGCCTCATCGGCTGCCTTACGGCGCACACGACGGGGCTCCGCGGCCTTGGGCTCTTCGGCAAGTGCGGATAGATCAAGCTGCGGTTCCGCCAGAGCAACGGTCTCTTCGACGACCGGCTCAGCCTTGGCTGCCTTGGTGACGGCCTTGTCGGCCTTGGGAGTGCACACAGTGACGCCAGCCGGCGGCTCACCGCCACTGCGGGCGGCCTGCAAGGTGGCGAGCAGTTCGGGCTTGCGCATGGTAGACGTGCCTCGTAGACCCATTTGCTTGGCGAGCTCCTTGAGCTCAGGCAGCTTCATATCCTCAAGATTCTGGCTATTTGCCACTGGTTGCCCTTTCCATACCGAACAGGCCCATGCCTGTTACGGCGTTAAGAGTGATTCTGCGGCTGTACCGCTCATGAATGTTCGCTACGTCTCTGATGTTCTCGCGAACGTTGTTCACTCTACAACGCGAGCACGACCAATGCAAAACGGCCCGCCGAGTATCGGCAGGCCGTATGTAATTGCTGGGGTTGGCTCCCCTCAATCTCGCCTCGCGAGCCAGCTCCCCTCAGAGAGGGGAGCCGAGAATGCAAAATCTGCGAGGGAAGAAAAGTAATCAGCGCGTGCGGAGGCCGCCGTCTGACCCCGAAGGCGCACTGAGGTGCGTCGAGGGTGAAGAAAGGCGGCATACGCTCCGCTGATTACTTTTCTTCGTGGTAGGACTTGTCGGTGTTGACCGACCACACATTCTTCTTGGACGTCTTGCCGGTCTTGATGTTGCCGACGGCCTCAATGGCGGTGGCCATGGAGTGGTCCATGTTGTTGTAACGGTGCTGACCGTTACGCCCCACGCAGTACAGGTTGCCGAAGCCATCGAGGTATTCGATGAGCTCGTCCATGTGCTCGTAGGTATCGAAGTATGCAGGGTAGGCCTTCTTCACGCGTTCACGGTGGGAGTCGAGGACCTCATCCGGGCCATTGATCACGCGCATGCGGGTGAGCTCGGAAATGGCGAACTTGGTGGCGTCTTCCTCACTCATGTTCCAGAAGGAATCACCCTCTTCGCAGAAGTACTCCAGACCAACCCACACGGTGTCGTTCACGTCCTTGACCAGGTACGGGCTCCAGTTGTTGAAGATCTGGAGACGGCCGACCTTGTAGCCCGGATCCTGAACATAAATCCAGCAGTCCGGCACAATCGGCGGGTTGCCGAGGGTGGGAATGTTCGTGGTGTTCTTGAGCTTCAGGTGCTTGACCAGAAGACCCACGGTCACGAAGTCGCGGTACGGCAGGCCGTTGGCCACCTTGGTCATGTCGGCAGGAGCGCCCTTGGATTCGGGGCTTTCCGGATCGGAACCGGCTGCATCGATGGCGTTGACCAAGTCCTTGACCGGCATCGACGAGATGAACTGATCGGCGGCAAGCTCGGTGCGGTTACCTTCGGAGTCCTCATACACCACCGAGGAGATGGAGCCGTTGTTCTGACGCAGTTCGACCACCGTGGCGTCGGTCAGCACCTTGACGCCGGCGTTCTCACAGTTGGATTCCACAGTCTCCCACAGCTGGCCGGGGCCATACTTCGGGTACCAGAATTCCTCGATAAGCGAGGTCTCGACCTCGGCGTTGGAGCGCTGCTTGGGCAGTAGCTTCTGGAAGGCGTTCTTGAGCACACCCATGATGCTCAGACCCTTGACGCGCTGGGCACCCCAGTCAGCGGAAATCTGGGAGGGGTGACGTCCCCACAGCTTCTCTGTGTATCCCTCGAAGAACATCGAGTACAGCTTGCGGCCAAAGCGGTTGATGTAGAAGTTCTCCAGATTGTCTTCGGGCAACTTGTGGAACATGGATTTCAAGTAGCTGAAGCCGGCCACCATGGTGAGCTTGAAGCCCATAGCCTTCAGCGTGTTGGGGCTCAGGGAAATCGGGTAGTCGAAGAAGTGACGGTTCCAGAAAATACGGGACACACGGTGACGCTTTAGCATCACCTTGTCTTCCACCTCGGGATCGGGGCCGCCCGACTCCATATCGTGCTCACGGCCGAGCTTCTTGTCATCATAGGAAGGCGCGCCCTGCAGCGGCAGAACTGTCTTCCACCAATCCATGATGCGCTCGTCCTTTGAGAAGAAGCGGTGACCGCCGATATCCATGCGGTTGCCGTTGTGCTTCACGGTACGCGAGATACCGCCGAATGCACGGGTTCCCTCAAGCACAGTCACATCGTATTTATCAGCGCCGCCGTCCTTAATCAATTCCCATGCGGCGGTCAAACCGGCAGGACCACCACCGATAATCACCACAGATTGCTTTTCGCTCACTTGCATCTCCTTATAACCAAATCAGCGATAGTTTATCGTAAGCCTCGGAAACGCACGTTCAAACTGTGTATTTCCTTGCGAATATTGCATAGACCGCGATGCGCGCGGGCGATGCAAACAAGTTCTTTGTGCTGCCGCCTCTTGTTATCTTGGCGAGGGCAGATACACCTTTAATGAATATCGTCAGGAATGTCGATGTCGGTTTTCTGTACTTCCTCGACATTGACATCCTTGAACGTCACGATACGCACCGACTTGACGAAACGGCTGGAACGGTACACATCCCATACCCATGCATCAGTCAGCTGCACGTCGAAGTAGACGTCCTGGCCTGCGGAACGAACATTGAAATCCACTTTGTTCGCTAGATAGAAACGGCGCTCGGTCTCCACGACGTACGTGAACAGCTTGATGACATCGCGGTATTCCCGGTACAACGCGAGTTCGGCGTCAGTTTCGTAATTATCCAGATCCTCGGCGCTCATGCTCGATTATTCACCTTCCGTATCTCGCTTGCGTCCGCGACCCAGTGTACGCCACCAAGCTTCCTTGGAAGATTTGCGGTCGGCCTGACCATATGGCCAATTGCTCTCTTCATCCGTGGAACGAGTATGCGTTCCCGTGGTGGCCTGCTCGCTGGTGCTCTGCGGTTGGGCAGGTGCTTCGGCGATTTCAGACGATGTCTCGGACTCGTCGGCAGCCGTGGACTGCTCTCCTGCTCCGGGCTCGGCAACACGCTGCTGAATCGCCATGGAGTGTTCACGCGCAGACAGCGCTTCCTTGACGCCGGGATTGTCCTCAATCAAGTGCATGCCGAAAGCATCCAGGGAGCGAATCGGATCGTATTCATCCACCAACGTATCCATAACAATAAGATCCTGATACTTATTGTTTTCCACATCCCACAGGGCATCGCGCGATGTGCCCGACGGCACGAAACCAAGCGACTGGTAGACGGAAATCGAGCGAGTGTTCGTTTCCGGAACGCTCACCCAGATACGGTGCATGCCCAAGCCGGCCGGCTCCGGGGCAAAGCCGTAGGTCATCACACGCGGCATGGCATCGCGGGAATAGCCGCGGCCGCGGTAGTCCTTGCCCAGAATGATCTGGATACGGGCGGAACGGGACCAGCCATCGATATCGATGAGGAAAATCATGCCGATAACGTTGTCGGTGGGAGCGGCATCGATCATGCCGTCATCGTCATGGTCGGCGTCGGTAAGCACGGCCCATGCGATGGTGCGGCGAGATTCCGGATCGCCCACGCCTGATTCCGCGGGAGCCTGTCCGGCTTCCCAAGCCTGAGAACGACGAACCCATGTGTGCACGACGGCACGTTCGGTGGCCGCATCTTTACCGGTGATTTTGGACGCGCCATAGAAAGCGTCGAGTTCATCCAACCGGAGCAGGTCTTCAACGGTAGCGGGGCGCAAATGCACCATTTCACCGGTAATCGGTGGAATGACGATGCTATGTGGCAGATCGCGCGTAAGTTGCGCGTCAGTAGCCAGGCTCAGCGTCTCGTTGGTTTCAGTCATTAGCGTATGTCCCCTGTTTCGGCTCGCGATTCAGTGCCGAACATATCTTACTTGACTGGGTGAACGCTGGAAGTGAGTGGGGTCGTTCCCTTACAAAAGGAATAAAGGCTCCCCTCAAAGAGGGGAGCCAGTGAATCTAATCAGCCCTTGATCTTGCTCATGACGACCTTGGTGACGGCCTTGGCATCGGCCTGGCCACGCGTGGCCTTCATCACGGCACCGATGATCACGCCCATCGGCTTCATGTTGCCGCTCTTGAGCTTCTCGACCACGTCCGGGTTCGCCTCGAACGCCGCGTCGACGGCCGTCTCGATGGCACCGTTGTCTTCGACGATCTTGTAGTCATGCTTCTTGACGACTTCATCCGGAGTGCCTTCGCCCTTAAGCACGCCTTCGACGGTCTGCTTGGCGAGCTTGTCGTTGAGCTTGCCGGAGGCGATGAGCTTCTCGACCTCGGCCACATCGGCCGGGGTAATCGGCAGCTCTTCGAGGGACACACCCTTGGCGTTGGCTTCGCGGGAGAGCTCGCCCAGCCACCACTTGCGGGCACCGGCAGCCTTGGCACCGGCCTTGACGGTTTCCTCAATCAGGTCGAGGGCGTCGGCGTTGAGGATGTCGCGCATCTGCAGATCACTCAGGCCCCACTCGGACTTGAGGCGGTTGCGGCGCTCGCGCGGCATTTCCGGCATCTGGGCCTTCATCTCCTCGATGTGCTCCTTGGTGATGTGGAGCATGACGAGGTCGGGGTCCGGGAAGTAACGGTAGTCGTCGGCATCGGACTTCAGACGGCCGCCAGCGGTGGTCTGCGTAGCCTCATCCCAGTGGCGGGTCTCCTGCAGAATCTCCTTGCCTTCGTCGAGGCGCGCGGCCTGACGGCGAATCTCGTACTGAATGGTCTTCTCGATGCCACGGAACGAGTTCACGTTCTTGGTTTCGGAACGGATGCCGTACGGGGCATCGGCGCTCGGGCGCAGCGAAACGTTCACGTCGGCGCGCATGTTGCCCTGTTCCATGCGGGCGTGGGAGATGTTCAGCGCGCGCACGATGTCGCGGATAGCGCGAACATAAGCACCAGCAATTTCGGGAGCGCGGTCGCCCGCGCCCTCGATCGGCTTGGTCACAATCTCGATCAGCGGCACACCAGCGCGGTTGTAGTCGACCAGCGAGTGGTCGGCACCCTCGATACGGCCGTCGGCGCCACCCACGTGGGTGTTCTTGCCGGCGTCGTCCTCGATGTGGGCGCGCTCGATCGGCACACGGAAGACGGTGCCGTCCTCCAGCTCGACGTCCAGATAGCCGTTGCCGTTGGTGGGCTTGTCGTACTGCGAGATCTGATAGTCGCGCGGCATGTCCGGGTAGAAGTAGTTCTTGCGGGCGAACTGGCTCCACTCGGCGATTTCGCAGTGCAGGGCAAGGCCTAGCTTGATGGCGTAATCGACGGCGGCCTTGTTGATCACCGGCAGGCTTCCCGGCAGACCGAGGCTCACCGGGGTCAGTTCGGTGTTCGGCTCGCCGCCGAACTCGATGTGGGCCGGGCAGAACAGCTTAGTGTTCGTGGACAGCTCCACGTGGGTTTCCAGACCGAAGACCACATCGTACTTCTTGGTGGCATCGGCGTACTTCATCAGTTTTTCAGCCATGATGTTGTTTCTTTCCTTCCGATGCTCACTTGCCCAGACCGTCAAGCCACGGGGTCTTGAGGTCGTTCCAGATCGGGCCGTTCCAGCTGTCTTCCAGCGCGGCTTCCAGGGCCGCCGCCGGCTTGTACATGACTTCGTCGCGCTGCTGCGGGGCGATGAACTGGAAGCCGACGGGCAGGCCGTCGTCGGACAGGCCGGCCGGGATGGACATGGCGGGCATACCGGCAAGGTTGGCCGGAATCGTGGCGATGTCGTTGACGTACATGGCCAGCGGATCGTTCATCTTCTCGCCGAACTTGAAGGCGGTGGACGGGCTGGTAGGCGAGATCAGCACATCGACCTGTTCGAAGGCCTTCTTGAAGTCCTCGATGATGAGCGTACGGACCTTTTGGGCCGAGCCGTACCAGGCGTCGTAGTAGCCGGCGGACAGGGCGTAGGTGCCGAGGATGATGCGGCGCTTGACCTCGTCGCCGAAGCCGGCCTCACGGGTGTAGGCCATCATGTTGGCGGCGGTCTGGGGCACGCCGGCCGGCGGCATGACGCGCAGACCGTAGCGCATGCCATCGTAACGGGCCAGGTTGGAGCTGACCTCGGACGGCATGATGATGTAGTAGGCGCCCAGCGAGTATCCGATGTGCGGGCAGGAGACCTCAACGACTTCGGCGCCCATGTCCTTGAGCTTGTCGACGGCCTCGCCGAAACGGGCCTCGACGCCGGGCTGGAAGCCCTCGCCGCCGAGTTCCTTGATGAGGCCGACCTTCATGCCCTTCAGATCGCGCTTGGCGCCTTCGCGGGCGGCGGCGACCATCGGACGCGGGCCTTCGGGGATGGAGGTGGAGTCACGCTTGTCGTGGCCACCGATGATCTCCTGCAGCAGTGCGGAGTCGAGCACGGTGCGGGAGACCGGGCCGATCTGGTCGAGCGAGGAGGCCATGGCGATGGCTCCGAAACGGGAGACGCCGCCGTAGGTGGGTTTGACGCCCACGGTGCCGGTCAGGGCGCCGGGCTGGCGAATCGAGCCACCGGTGTCGGTGCCGAGGGCGATCGGTGCCTCGAATGCGGCGACTGCGGAGGCGGAGCCGCCACCGGAACCGCCGGGCACGCGCTCGGTATCCCACGGGTTGTGGGTGGTCTGGTAGGCGGAGTGCTCGGTGGAGGAGCCCTGGGCGAATTCGTCGAGGTTGGTCTTGCCGAGAATCGGCATGCCGGCGGCCTTGAGCTTTTCGATGACGGTGGCGTCGTACGGCGGCACCCAGCCTTCGAGGATCTTGGAGGCGGCGGTGGTCTCAATGCCCTTGGTGACGATCATGTCCTTGATGGCGATCGGCACACCAGCCAGCTCAGGCAGGGCGGCCTTGTCTTCGGCGGACTTGGCGTCGAAGGCGTCGGCCTGCTCGAGAGCCACATCGCCGGAAACCTTCAGGAAGGCCTTGATGGACGGCTCGGCGGCCTCAATCACCTTGAGATGGGCTTCGACGAGCTCGTGGGAGGTGACATCACCCTTCTTGATGGCAGCAGCCTGCTCAGTGGCGGACAGTTTGACGAGTGTTGCGGTTTCGTTGCTCATCGATTACTCCTCGCTTCCCAGGATTCGCGGTGCCACGAACATGCCGGCCTCGGTCTTCGGGCCACCGGCGAGCGCCTCTTCCTGCGTGAGCGGGGTTTCGGCGACGTCCGGGCGCAGGTAGGCTTCCAGCGGAACCGGGTTGGCGGTGGGCGGAACATCGTCGGAGGCGACTTCCTGGACCTTGTTGATGGAGTCTGCGATGACGTTCAGTTCGCCCTGCAGACGGGTGATTTCCTCATCGGTGAGCGCGATTCGGGCCAGATCGCCCAAATGCACGATTTCTTCGCGTGAAAATGTTGGCATGGCCATAACTATATGAGCCGTATGTGACACGCAGTTATCGGAAAGCCTCGTTTTCCCGCCCATTGGAACAATGCGCCAGCCCTTCACGGGTTCCACCACCAATTCGAGAGCTCCCAACGGGGCAAACCTACCAGCCAACCGCACAACCACCCCACTCATCACCCCTCAGCGGGGCAAAACCACGAGTAACTAATGAAGACACCTCGCCCAGCATCCCAAGCGGGGCAAAACCACGACAAAGCCGAAGAAAAACCACGCTTACTGGCACTCAGCGAGGTAAAACCACGAGCTGACCATGAAAGCACCTCCCTCATCATCCCAAGCGAAGCAAAACCACCAACAGATCACGACACCGCTCCACTCATCACCTCGCAGCGGGGCAAAACCACGAGTAACCAATGAAGACACCTCGCCCAGCATCCCAAGCGGGGCAAAACCACGACAAAGCCGAAGAAAAACCACGCTTACTGGCACTCAGCGAGGTAAAACCACGAGCTGACCATGAAAGCACCTCGCTGCTGTCCCCCAGCGAAGCAAAACCTCGATCTAATCGAGAAAATGCTCTACTCACGACTTCTCAGCGGAGCAAAACCTCGATCTAATCGAGAAAATGCTCTACTCACAACTTCTCAGCGGAGCAAAAATGCGAGCTAGTCAGGTTTGCCCCTCTTTAAACACCAATTGTCCCTCTAAACGCCAAAAACCGAATCCGGCAAGTGCGAGGAACAGGAAAGCCTCTCCAGGCACCGCATCAACGCACTCGAAATAGTTATCCACATTCCACGCCGCAACGGGGGCACATACATAATTATCATGCCGATGATTCACGCCTCAATCCGCAAGCATCCGCGAGATATAGCCAATCTATGCAATCCTCACATGCGAATCCGCTCGAAGCTGCGACCACATTGCCCGAACAAGTGGACACTTCATTCTCGATTGGCATACTTTCGATTCATGAAACATCACAAAGAAGTGGATGCGCTTATCGCGCAAGCGGAAGCAGCAGGCATATGTATTTACGGCCGAACAAAATCACACTGCTCGGCCCTTATTCGCCGAGCCAAAGAACTCGAGCTCAAGCGAGTATTTCCCAACATGTATGTCAAACCGGAATACTGGAATGCGCTCAAACCCGATGAACGCATACAGCATGTGGCATGCACACTCCATCTCAAGCATCCAAACTGGGTTTTCGCCGGAGTCACCGCAGCGGCACTGCATGGTTTCGAACACCCATGGCATCTTCATGCCGGCTCCGTTACCATCGCCACCGCGTCGCAAGGTACCAACGCGAACAATGCCAATATCAAACGTGTATTCGTACCACATTGTGCACCGGAATATGTCAATGGAATCCCTGTGACCAATGGGGCACAAACAGTAGTGGACTGCGGGCTGTCTACCGATTTTCGCTTCGCGTTGCCAATCATCGATTCGGCACTACGTAAAGGTACTGCCATTGCGGACATTCTCAATATTTGCAGCACTATGCACCGCGATTGCACGCCGATATTCCGCTTGCTTCATTATGCGAACCCGGCAAGCGAAAACGGCGGCGAATCACTCGGTCGAGGCACAATCGTTGAAGGCGGACTCATGGTCCCCGAATTGCAGCAAGACATCACCGACCCGCAAACGGGCGCGCTGTACCGGGTAGATTATCTCTGGCGGCTGCCCGACGGCCGTCTTATCGTCGGCGAATATGACGGGTACGAGAAATACACCAATCCGAATATGAATGACCGCAGGGGTATTCAAGGAGCAGTGCACGCGGAAAAAGAGCGGGAAACCGGACTGTATCGAGCCAAAGTCGACTCCATAGTTCGGTTCACTTATGAGGATGTGTTGAAGCAGCATCCAATGATCAATAAACTACGGGCTGCCGGCGTTCCCGACGCAACAATGGTGATGCGATAACAATCGTCAGCATATGTCTGATGCACGAAGGTGTGATTGCTTTATGCGGCGATAATCCTGCAGCAGAGAACATAGCTACTTGATGTCCGCTTTTTTGGTGACGATGAGTCCGCCAGCCCATGCTGCGGCGGCCCAAGCGAGAAGGATCAGGCCGGACTGCCACCAATCGGGAATCCAGTAGTTCGGTTTAACGGCTGCGGCAAGGGTGGACTGCGAGCTGCTTTCTATACCAGCGCCGAGGAAATGATTCATGGCGGTGTCCGGTGTCAGATAGGACAAAGTGCCAAGCCATTCGACCTGGTTAATGGCCATCGATGTGATGGACAGTACTGACGAGAGCACCATGAAGAGCACGATCAGCGCGCATACGCCGCCCACTGTGGAACGGGTCATGCCGCCAAGTCCCTGCGCCATCAGGGACACCAGCACAATAGTCAGAGGGAAGCCGATCAACGTGACAGGAATGATTCGACTTTGATCGCTGGTCAGCGCCGTAATGTCATGGCCTCGAGTGAATAGCCAGAGCACACCTGCGGCCAGCAGAATGCCGACAATACCAGCAACCAGCGCAAACAGGGCCGTGGCCACGGACTTAGTGGCATAGAACATGCCGCGCCTGGGGTTGACCGTCAGACTGGATTGCACGGCTGATGTGGTGTATTCGCTGGTGATGGCCATCACGCCGAAAATGCCGATGACCAGCGCCGCGGTCGAGCCGGAAGAAGCCAGTACCGCCCACATATCTGCGGCGGATATGGGCTTGGGATTGTCCAGCGTCTTGCCAGTGTTCAAATCCGTAGACGCCATGAAGGTCACACTCCAAGCGCTCAACGCGGACATAGCCAGCATGAGCGCGACCGCAATACCCAACAGCATCTTGGTGGAGTTCAGTGACCACAGTTTCAGCAATTCGGCTTTTAGCGAGCCGAACACAGTGAGCTTGGCACGACGGTACATGCTGCTGGCATGACGGCTAGAGGCAGGACGGCCGGAAGCCTCTGCGTTGGCAGGTTGGCTGGGTCCGGTCGCATCAGGCATATGCTTTTCAGCAGCTGCACCACTCATACTGCCGGTCATATTGGCGTTTTCCGTGGCCGTTCTCATGGTATTGGAGCTCATCATCCGACCTCCTTGGCCAGGTATTCGGCGCTGCTGTGGGTCAGCGCCATATACGACTCTTCCAAAGAGGCGTGCTCTTCGACGAATTCGTAAGTAATCAGGCCGGCCCGGGCAAACGCCTGTGCCGCCGCAACCAAGTCGGCGCCATTGACACGAAATACCTCGCCTACTTGCGGGTCATCGGATTTGCGAGTATCGGGAACCACGGTAACCTCAGGGCTACTGGTAAAAATCGCACGCAACTTGTCGGGTTCCGGCGTCACCACACGGATGGATCTGGAGGAATGCTCGGCCACGAATGCACTCACCGTGGTGGTTTCCAACACATGGCCTTGCCCGATAATCACCAGATTATCCGCGGTCAACGCCACCTCGCTCATCAAGTGCGAGCTCAGCAGCACGGCTCGTCCTTCAGCTGCGTAGTAACGACATAAGTCGCGAACCCATTTAATGCCTTCTGGATCGAGACCGTTGATTGGCTCGTCCAACACCAGATTGTGCGGGTTGCCCAGCAATGCCGCAGCAATGGACAGTCGCTGGCTCATACCGAGCGAGAACTGACCGGCTCTGACCTTGGCCACAGCTTGCAGACCGGTCATGTCAATGACCTCATCGACTCGACGCTTAGGAATGTTGTTGGTATAGGCAAGGGCCTGTAAATGGGCTCGTGCAGTGCGCGACTTATGCGCGGACTTGGCGTCAAGCACCGCACCGACCGCACGCATTGGTGCGCGTAAGGTGACATATGGTTTGCCATCGATTAGCGCGCGGCCCTTATCCGGGCTGATGAGTCCGAGCGCAGCACGCATAGTGGTGGATTTGCCTGCGCCATTCGGTCCCAGAAAACCCGTAACCTTGCCATCTTCGGCAGTGAACGACACACCGTCTAGTGCCTGCTTGGTCTTGAAGCGTTTGCTCAGCTCCTCAACTTCAATCATGCTTTCACTCTAGCCCATATTGGACAGATTGGGGAGAGCTGTCGACACACGTCTACCGGGGCTTGTGTTTCACGCAATGTTTCACAGGAGGAAATATGGGGAATTGATGTTTCACAAAATGTTTCACGGACTATTGCTGTGACGCAACACCACAGATAATACGCGGAATTGCGATGGCAGCGAGGCTTCTCTATGCTCCATCAGACTGCGGTTGCGGCATGCTGGGCAATCCATGCATGCATGGCCACGGCCGCCGCGGCGCCAGCGTTAATGGACCGCACCGAACCAAATTGGGAGATGTATACCACGTCGTCGGCTAGTTCCAAGGCCTTACTGCTCAGCCCGGGGCCTTCGGCGCCGAACAGTAGCAGACAGCGCTTGGGGAATGCATAGGTCTCCATGGGCACCGCGCCCGGAATGATGTCCAGAGCAATGATGCGAGCGGCTTCCAGTTCCTTGATGCGGGCATCCGCCTGTGCGATTTCGGCAGTGGCCTCGGCAACTGCCGAAACAGCATTCAGCGCCGACACGTGGGAGGACACAGTTGCACCGGAATTACCGATGATACCCTCCGACCCATTGCCGTCACCAGTCTCCGCCCCATTATGAGCACTGGCGATGGCATGGGCCTTTAAGGCAGCCGCCCCAGCCCGCGCCCGTTCGGTAGCGATTTCACCAGCGATACGATTATGCCAGCATTCCACCAACTCCGCGATTGAGGGGTGATGCTCAACGTGCTGGTAGAGCTCAGTCATCAGCGCGCCTTTGCGATTCCACTTATGCGGGCCGACGATATGCACGCGCTTGGCCTGAAAAGCATTGGCAGTGCGCACCATGGATCCGATATTGAAATCGTGGGTCCAGTTCTCCACCGCCACTTCGAAATCGTGGCGGCCGTGGGCATCGAGATCTTCTTTGATGGCCTGCACAGTCCAGTAGCGATATCGGTCGAGCACATTGCGGCGATCGCCCTCATCGAGCAGAGCAGAATCGAAACGGACATCGTAATTAGGCGATGCCAAGTCATCAGGACGAGGTTCGCCGGGATGGGTTTCAGCCCATGGGCCAAGACCGACTTCACGGAATTCCGGTTCGCCCGAGGCTTTTGCCGCCAAGGAAATCTGGTTGGGTGCGTGCACAGTTGCTCCTCGGAGATTATCAACGTCGTGCGCCGACCACAGCGGTCTCGTTGCGCCCGACAGCCTCCCGAATGGGGAAGCCACGAATGGAATTACCTCAGCTCGGATTCGTCAAAGACCTGGACGAATGGCAGTACGTGGCTTTCGCCAGTGGAGGGGTTGATGACATTGATGTCTTTAGCTCCACCGCCGACCAGTGAGGTAATAGCCACGACCTGAGCGCCGAGTTGTTCGACCACGCCGAAGTCGAGGCTGAGTTCGTTGCCATTACGCAGGGTAACCAGCGAACTGGTCTGCACATACGATTTTTCGGACAGCCATGCATCCAACAGCATCACGCGCCGTCCTTCAATAGACGGACCCTTGATTGAGGGATACACGAAGTCCATTACGAATCCGTCCAGATCCTCACCACGAGAAGCAGCAGCATGAATCATGGCAGACACCATGGGTACGGCAGCTGCAGTCAAGGCACCAACGGCGTCAAAATCGTCAACCGAATAGCCTGCATCTTCAAGAGTGTCAATGAGCACATGACCCATCACCGTGGCGGCACGATGATCGAAAGTCACCGAGGCAAGTTCCGAAAACGGGCGGCCAACCACGTGCTCCTTCAGCAGGGTGGCCAGCTGCTCATGCGGCTCCAGCATGGCAAAAGCGGAAGCGTCGCGTGAAACATTGAGGTCCGAGGTGCCGGTCGGGCGGAATCCAGATTCAGTCATGCTTCAAGCCTATCGCCTGAGGCAGTCAGCTTGACCGGCTCATCATCCTCCGACGATGTCACCTCGGGGGCGGATAACTCACTGACATTGCCTTTGTCTGATTCGATAAGAGGCACTTCCTCGAGCACCTTGGTGGGTTCGAGCTTTTGCAGTTTGCGAGCCGTGGGCAATACACGTCGCTCCAAACTGGATGCGAACTTGTTATAGGCACTGACCGTCTTGGTGATTTGGGTTCCCAGCCTGGTGGCATAGTCGCCAAGCACGGCGAAGCGCTCATACAGCTCTCGAGACAAATCGAACAACTGCTTGGCATCATCCGTCAGCGATTGCTGCTGCCATGCATAGGCCACTGATTTCAGCACGGCCCACAGGGTCACTGGCGAGGTCAAGGCCACCTTGCGGGAGAAGGCATCATCCATCAGCGTGGGATCGGCCTCAAGCGCCGCCTGCAACAACGCCTCATTGGGAATAAAGGCGATAACGAAATCAGGAGTGACGGGGAACGCATTCCAATAGGCCTTCTCCCCCAACGCACGCACGTGTTCTCGAAGCGCCTTGGCATGGGATCGCAACAGGTCGTTACGACGATCCAACTCCTCGGGGCCCGCGGTCTCGGGAATCTCACAAGCCCGCTGATAGTCGGCATACGGCACCTTGGCATCAATCGGAATGGTCTTGCCACCGGGCAGATGCACCACCATATCCGGCCTGAGCATACGACCGTCGGCATCGGACACCACCACTTGGGTGTCAAAGTCAACGTGCTCCAGCAATCCCGCGGACTCCACAATATTCTTCAGCTGCGCCTCGCCCCAGGCACCACGAACCTTATTGTTGCGCAGTGCCGCGGATAGTGAACTCGTTTCCTTGTCCAACCGGGCCTGCTGATCATTCAGGCCCTTGAGTTGAGCCCCGAGCGCCCCCATCTCTTTCTTGCGGCCTTCTTCGATTTGGGTGACCTTGGTCTGGAGCGAATCGAGATTCTTGGCAACAGGAGCAAGCGCTTCCAGCACTTTACTCTGCTCTTTCAGACGAGCCTCCTGCTCGACACGCTTGACTTCGGCGGCTTCGGCATCGGCCTTACGCTTCTGTTCAGCCTCGGCGGCCGCGCGCTCACGCTCACGCTCGATGCGAATCTGTTCCGCATGCTGCGCCTGAGCAAGCTGTGACTTCACGAACGTCAATTGCTGGTTCGCACCTTCAAGCTGCGCTTGAGAAGCGGCATTGCGAGCGGTCAAATCGGCAATCTCCCCATGCGCCGACTCCAGCAAGCTTTTGGCCTCCTCCAGCTCCGAAGCCCTGGCATCACGCGCCATAGCCTGACCTTTATGCCGCCCCAATAAAAAGCCGGCACAAAGCCCAAGCCCCGCACCGACCACCAGCACGGCGATGACCACAATCACAGTTCCCATTTGTTCAAACATGGTTCCCAGTATTCCACCATCTTCAACTGGCGGTAGATATGTTCCTGTTTCCTAACGTCAGCATTGACAATCGCACCGCATGCATAACGACAGACAACCAGGGCCAACAGCCAAACACACGACCAACTACGACCTCACCAAGCGCGCGATGGCCGCGGATGCCTCCTCAAGCTTGCTATCGGCAACTTCACCGCCCTGCACCGCCGCCTGGCGCACACAGTGATTCAGATGATCGTCCAGCAATATCAAGGCCACCGACTTCAACGCCGAATTCGATGCCGAAATCTGCGTCAACACGTCAATGCAGTATTTATTGTCCTCCACCATCTGCGTAATGGCGTGAACCTGCCCCTCAATGCGGCGCAGCCGCGCAATGACTTTGGCCTTATCGTCGTCATACCCGTGCATCGCTGCCTCCTGATACTCATCTTTCAGCTGAACACACCCCATTATATACCCTATAGGGGTATAGGGTATACACTGTTGCTCGGTATAATACTGATGGGAAGGAGCGGTGATGGAGTTCAACCTTTTCTCGACCGCCGCGGCGCTGATTGCGGCAGCCGCCTTGACATGGCTGGTGCTCAGGTTCTTTTTCGGCGCGCAGAAGGCCGCATCCGGGGCCATGGACGCCTCCGGCAAGCGCCAGACCGCAACAATCACCGTCAAAGGTGGCTACTCCCCTGCCGTGGTGAGTATGCGCGCGGGCACACCGATCACACTGACATTCGACCGGCAGGAGACCGGTGAATGCACCTCTCACGTGGTGTTTGGCGACCTCGGCCTCGATGCCATGCTGCCCGGCAATGCGGTGACCGACGTGGAATTGCCCGCATTGCCCGCCGGCGAATATCCATTTGCCTGCGGCATGAATATGGTGCACGGCCTGCTGAAGGTCGAAGGAAATGCCAGCGCAGGCACGGACAAACTGCACCCGCTCACTGCATCAGCGGAAGCCCCGATGGTGGACTCCGCAGAAGCAGAACGACGTGAGGCAGCGGAACGCACGAAGGAAATCACATCGTTGACACGACTAGTGGCCATCGGCACAGTGCTGACACTCCCCGTGTTCATCGTCACCATGCTGCACATGGCCAATCCGATGCTGGTGCCGCACTGGATGGTGAATCCATGGCTGCAGGCCATTCTCATCACACCGGTGATGTTCTACTGCGGCCACCCGATCCACGCGGTCGGATTCCCCGCACTGGCGCACCGCTCCCCCGACATGAATTCGCTCGTCTCGTTGGGCACATCGGCCGCCTATCTCTATTCGCTGGTGACCTGTGTAGCCCCTCAGGTATTTCCGGAAGGTTCACGCGAACCGTATTTTGAATCGGTGGGCGTGGTCATCACTTTGGTGCTGGTCGGCCGCCTGCTGGAAACCAAGGCCCGTGAAGGCACCGGCAAGGCGGTGCAGTCGCTCATCAAACTGCGCCCGCGCACCGCGCACAAACTCAACGCCACTTCCGCAGACCATGTGGACGGCATCGAATGGCGCAATCCGGCGTATTTCACGGACACCGACATCGACGCCATCGCCACCGGCGACCTGCTGGTCGTCAAGAACGGCGAGCGCGTGCCCACAGACGGCATCATCGTGGCCGGCGAGGCGCATATCGACGAATCGATGATCACCGGCGAATCCAAGCCGGTTTCCAAAACCGTCGGCGATCCGGTAACCGGGGCCACCGTGCTGCTCAAGGGCGACTGCGTGATGCGCGCCACCCAAGTCGGCGCGGACACGGTACTCTCGCAGATCGCGGCGATGGTGGCCCGCGCCCAGGCGACCAAGGCGCCGGTGCAGCAGCTGGCCGATAAGATCGCCCGGTATTTCGTGCCGGCGGTGATGATCATCGCCATCTGGACGTTCGCCATCTGGGTGTCACTGGGCCCGGTGCCGCAACTGGCGCATGCGCTGGTCACCGCGGTCAGCGTGCTGATCATCGCCTGCCCGTGCGCGCTGGGACTGGCCACGCCGCTGTCGGTGACGGTCTCACTGGGCTTGGGCGCCACCAACGGCGTGCTGGTCACCAGCGCCAAGGCGCTGGAACAGGCGCGTCGCATCGGCACCGTGGTGTTCGACAAGACCGGCACCATCACGCGCGGCGTGGTGGACGCGGCCGCCGACTGGGACAAGCCGAGCTACGAGCAGGACACAGTCAAGGAAGGCTCGCGCGAGGCCATCGCGGCGTTGCGCGCACGCGGCATCCGCACGGTGATGCTATCGGGCGACAAGGCCGAGGTAGCCGGGCGCATCGCCCGCGAAGTCGGCATCGATACGGTGATCTGCGAGGTCAAGCCGGACGGCAAGGCCTACTGGATCGCCAAACTGCAGCGCGAACGCGACGAGGCCGCCGCCAAGTCCGCGGATGGCGCCTCCCGCACGGCCGCGCAATCCCGCACTCTGATTGCGATGGTGGGCGACGGCATCAACGACGCCCCCGCGCTGGCCCAGGCGGATCTCGGCATCGCCATCGGCACCGGCACGGACGTGGCGATGCAGTCGGCGGACGTGACCTTGATGAGCGGCGACTTGCGCGGCATCATCAAGACCATCAACCTGTCCAACGCCACGATGCGCAACATCCGCGAGAATCTGGGGTGGGCGTTCGGCTACAACGTCATCGGCATTCCGGTGGCCGCCGGCGCACTCTACCCGTTCACCGGCTGGCTGTTGAGCCCGATGATCGCGGGTCTGGCGATGGCGTTGAGCTCGGTGTGCCTGGTGCTGAACGCGAACAGGCTGCATGGGGCGAATATCAACGTGGGTGCTGCCGATAGCACCGCTGGCTCGGGCAACAGCACGGCGGATATCGAATCAGCCGGATCGGCCGAATCAGCCAACGCCGCCAACATCACCGGCTCCACCACATCCAACGCGCCTCACGAGCCGACCATCATCATCGACGATCGCACCACGCTGAATCCAACCAATCACGTATCCGACCAATCCAATAATCCAACCAACAAGGAGAACACTATGGATATGGGAATGCACATGCACCACGTCACCCCGACCGACGGCGAAACCGCCACCGACCCGGTGTGCGGCATGACCGTGGCGGTGAATGCCGACGCGATCACGCGCGAGTATGAGGGCAAGCCCTATTACTTCTGCGGCGAACACTGTGCCACGAACTTCATGAAGGCCCCGCAGGTGTTCCTGGAGCAGTAGTCTCTGCGTTTACCTGATTCAACGACAATGGCCTCCGCCCAAAACGAGCGGAGGCCATTTGCATGCATGAATCAATCAACGAATCAGCTGGCGAAGAAGAACACGTACAGCCAGACACCGATAATGGCACCGACAATCGGGGCCACAACCGGGATCCAGGCTTCGCCCCAGCGGGACGTACCCTTGTTCGGAATCGGCAGGATGGCGTGCAGCAGTCGCGGCATGAGATCACGGGCCGGGTTCAGGCCAGGGCCGGTCGGGCCACCCATGGAGGTCACGAGGCCCCACACAATGAAGCCGACCACGATGGAGGATGCGGCGTCGTCGGCCTTGCCCCACGGCAGCGTCAGGCAGCACAGTGCGCCGAACACCAGCACGAGCGTGCCGAACATCTCGTTGAGGAAGTAGTTGACCTTCTTGTTGTCCGCGTCAGTGGTGCAGAAGGTGCCCAGAATCGCCTCGGCGTCCTCGGTCTCCTGGTAGTGCGGGTAGTAAGTGATGTAGACGATGAGCTGGCCAAGCAGGGCGCCGAGCAGCTGGGCGACGATGTACGGCAGCACTTCATTCCAGGGGAACAGGCCGTTGATGGCCTGAGCAAGGGTCATGGCCGGGTTGATATGAGCGCCGGATACGCCACCGAACATGAGCACCGGAAACATGACGCCGAAGCCGTAGCCCATGGCGATGTTCAGCCAGCCGGCGTGGTGGCCCTTAGTGTTCTTGAGTTCGACGTTGGCCACGGAACCGTTGCCGAAGATCATCAGGATGGCGGTGCCGAAGAACTCGGCGGCCAGCTTGGTAAAGAGAGGATAATCCACTGCTTCTTCTTTTCTCTTCGCCGCGCAACAGGCATGGCTGACTGTTCACGGCATTCTGTGTGATTGGAAATCCGTTCGCGGAGCCGGCGACGCGATTTACGCTGGGCGCGAAAGCAAACGTGGCGATTGTACACTTTGCCCCACGACGAAATGCCGGCAGGATGCGATGTCGAATGTCCAGCCGAATGCAATGCCCAGAAAGCCACCGGAATCAGCCGAAGCGACCTCGAATCTCAGTGGTTGCGAGATACGGGCTTCACCTCTTTTATTGTTCTTCGGCGGATCGTATTCCGAGTCGTCCACAACGGACGGCATTTCGGCTTTTGGCGACGCAGCGTCACATCAGCGGAGCCGCGAAGCCGCCCACATACGTCTGGCCGGGAGCCGCCTGAGCGACGGGAGTTACAGCCGGAGCGGCAGTCATCCATTGCATCGCGTCTTTTCGCTGGGCATTCAGCGCGCGTTCCGCGTTGGCGATCTGGTCAGGGACGATTCGCCGGCCAAGCATGGCCATGCGGCTGCGTGGCTGACCGTCATCTGACAGATAAGCGCCGGGTTCCGCGACTTCGCCGAATGCGATGACCTTCGCGCCTTTGACGAATATGTCCGGATGGTCATTCATCTTCTTGGCGATTCCGTCGGCGGCTGGGCCGTAGAAGCTGACATCGACCGTGGTCTTGCGGCCGTCGAGCCATTGCTGCGATTGCCGGTCGAAGTATCGTTCGTTGTGGACGACTCGGAATACGATTCGCGCCTGTTTCTCGCTATTGGCCTGCCGGTATTTCGGTTCCGACGCGAGATTGCCTTCGAGGACGTTCGTTGGTTTGCTTGCCGTCATGATTCTTCCTTCCGTGGTCGCCGCGCATGACGGCTTCCATGATGGACCGCGATCAGGGAAGGAAGTGTTTGAACCGGGATCTCCGTGAATGTTTTTTCATGTCCCAGGAAACGGAATCGCACGCCCGACGACGACTTGAAAACTTGCGTCCGGACGGATAATTTTTTATTAGACATATTGTCTAATTATGTTTTCGGGAGGGGAAATCCTCGATACCTTTCCAAGGAGGAACGATGCCCATTTTCTACCCTGTACGCGCGCATATGACAAGGTGCCGCATCCGATAATATAGCTGTATATCGAATACGGCACCTTCAGCGCAATCCGTCAGCGACGGACGAAGTGCACGACCTGCGGCCCCGCCACTTCCGAGGCCGGAACATCGGCGGTCAGCACGTCGCCGTCGGCGTCCACGGCGACTGCGGATCCGCCAAGCGTCACGGCGGAATCCGCGTCCACAGCATCGGCGGCGATGCGCAGCGGAACCCTGCCCGCAGCATCGACGACGGCATAGACGCTCTTGCCGTCTCCGGTCCAACGGACCCATGGCTCGCCGTCCCCCTCTCCGGAAGGCGAGGCTTCCGGCACCGGTTCGACATCATGGATACTCGGCGAGTTCACGTACATCCAGTCGGCCATGCCCTCGAGGCACTGACGCTGCAGTTCGGGGATGCGTCCGGCGGCGTCGGGGCCGATGTCGAGCAGCAGGTTGCCGCCCATGGAGACCACGTCGGCGAGCAACTTCACCGCCTCCGGACCGGTCATGTAGGAGTCGGCGTCCTCCATCTGGTTGTAGCCGAAGGAGTAGCCGATGCCTCGGGTCATCTCCCACATGCCCTTGCCCATGAGCTCCTTGCCCTGTTCGTATTCGACGGTGCGGAAGTCCCAATGGGTCAGGCCCCAGCGGTCGTTGACCACACCATCCGGCACCACGTCATAGTAATGCTCGAACAGTCGGGCCACACTGAAATCGTTGTCCTCCTCCGAGATCTTCGGCACGTCGATATCTCCCCACAGGATGGACGGCTGGTATTTGTCGATGAGGTCCATCACATGCGAGTACATATAGCGGGCGTAGTCCTCGCTCTGCGGCCCGTATTCCCCGTCGCCGAGAATCGGCATGTTGGGCTCCTTGTGCCAGTCGAGGCCCGAGGAGTAGTACACGCCGAACTTCAGTCCCTTGTCGCGCATGGCGTCGGCGAATTCCTTGACCAGATCGCGATGCGGACCACGGTCCACGGTATTCCACCCATCGTTGTCGGGGGCCTTCCACAGCGTGATGCCTTCGTGATGCTTCGTGGTCGGCACGAAGTACCGGGCACCGGCGCGTGCGAACAGGTCGGCCATGTCCGCGGGGTCGAACGCCTCGGCCTTCCACATGTCGATGAAGTCCTCATACGGCATGTCACCGTAGACTTCCTTCTGATGCTCGGCCGCCGGCGAGCCCTTGATGCTCATCGTGTTCCAATACCATTCCGCATACGGGCAGTGGGTGTTCCAGTACACCGGATCGTCAAAGGTGCCAAGCGCACCGATCGGCTCCGCCCATGCCGGCACCGAATACGAACCCCAGTGGGCGAAGATGCCGAGACCGGCGCCCTTGAACCATTCGGGTGTATCGTGCACGAACTTCTCATACATCTTGGGACGCTGCGGATTGGCCATGAACAACACCATGTTGAAACTCCTTTGTTCGTTGTCTGTGTGTCTGATTGGTTGCTGGTTGTTGGTTGCCGTCGTCCGATTCCGGTACGGCTCCGTCGCCGCGGGAATCACACCGTGAGCTTCTTGTCCACCTTGAGGGTGATCAGCTCGATGACCACCATCACGAAGTAGAGCGCACCACCGACGATGATGGCGAATCCGGCCGAGGAATTGCCGAAGATGCTTGCCGTCAGCGCGAAGAAGTACGGGGAGATCAGACAGCCGATGTTGATGCCGATAATCACGATGGACGTGGTCAGGTTCATCGAGTGCGCGGGCGAGTAGTCCACGAATCGTGCGGTCAGCGCGGGGTTGATGATGCCCCATGCGAAGCCGGCAATCAGCACCAGGGCGAACATCAGTGGCACGTTCTTCGTCAACGCAGTGGCGATGAAACAGATGCCGATGACCACTTCGGAGATGGTCACCGTCAGGCGCTTGGTGACCTTGGCGACCTTGTCGAACAACACGCCGGAGAGGATGGTGGCGACGACGAGGAAGCTGAAGATCAATGTGGCGAGCGATGCGGAACCGATGCCTTCATCGACCACATAGCTGGCGAGCTTGATGGACATGACGTTGTAAAGCATGGAGACCATCAGGAAGATGAACGCCAGCCACAGCACCTGCCAGTTCGTCGTCTGCTTCTGCGAGGCGCTCTTGTCGACGACGTGGCCCTCATCGTCGACGAGCGCGCTGCGAATGCTGAAGTTATCGAACTCCTTCGGAATGAACATGCCCACGAGCACCATGGGGACGAACAACAGGAAGAAGATGAGGTACGTGGATTGCCAGTTGATGGTGATCAGCAGACTGGCGACGAACAGCAGCACGACGTCGCCAAGATTGCCGACCGCCTGTCTCCACCCAAGCAGCTTGCGTTGCATATCGCCGTCATACAGGTCGGTGATGTACGACACACTCAAGGTGACGAACAGCGCCGACCCGAAGCCGAAGAACATACGCGATATGAGAATCGGCCAATAGTACGGGAAGAACGCCGGAATCACGCCTGTGACGGCGGATATGAGGAATCCCGCCATCGCGATTTTCTTCCTGCCGATGGCATTGGCGAATAGGCCGGTCAATGCCGTGCCGACCATCGAGCCGATCGTCGGCACCGTGGTCAGCAGTTCGACGTTCGCCGTGGAATAGTCGGAGAACGCCTCCTTCATCGCCGGTATGGTACCGCTGACTGCATTGCTGGCGGACATCAGCAACGACATCGACAAGACGCCGACCACCAAGGTCTTGGATTTCAACGCTTTGCCAACATCTAATGCCAATTTGACTCCTTTCTTTCCATTCGGCGGAAGACGGCGTCGTCTTTCGCCATACAACGCAAGTAATTCCACTGTCTGAATGGAAGCGCAATACTTATCGCATTCATATACTTCTCCGTATATTGCACATACTTCTCTGTATCTTGCCGACTGCACGCCATCCGGCTGCCGTCACTAGGAAAAGCTACCCCCCCCCCGACAAAAAACTTTCGTGGCGGGTTCCAGTGATCGTCGCAACGCCTGGCTGACTGACGGGAGGGCCAAGTGAACAGGTGGGTGTTCGAGGGTGTGGAGTACGCGACGCGTGGCGAGATGTGCGCGGCGCGGCCAACAAAAGCGCGATCGGCACGCTCGTGGAACGCTCGACACGATTCACGATCCTCCTGCACCCGTCCGACGGGCACGACGCCGAACACGTCCAGCAGGCCGTCATCCGGAAAATGCAATACCTGCTCAAGCTCCCGAGGAACTCGCTGACCTGGGACTAGGGTTGGTTCCTCGCTCGCCGTTGCAAGCTAGTTTGTTCTAGTTTGCAACGGTATACAATATACGTCCTTAGGCTATGTCGTCTAAGGACATGTCATTTGCGCTTATGACTTGATTTTATTGCGATATCCCGCCATGGCGATGAGCGCGCATACGATCATCGCCAGCACGGTGACGAATACGGTTTTCCACCCCGCGGCCAGCAGCACGCCAGCGAGCACACTTCCCAGCACCTGCCCCAATACGGGAGCGAGTTCGCCGACGCCTCGCGCCCACGAACGTTCCGACTCCGCATAGGATTTTGTCAACAGGGCGCTGCCTGCGGCGTAGCACAGCGACCAGGATATTCCGATCAGCAGCAGATCCAGAGTAACGGCATAAGAAGCCGACGCGGCGAGTGCGACGACTGTGCCGAGCATGCCGACGATCAACCCCGTCAACGCCTGCGCCATTTCGCTGTTTTTCTTGTGGAAAATGAAGATGGCGAACAGGGTTGGCAGGTACATGCCGACCATGTGCAGTTGCATGGCGACCATTCTGGTTTGCGCGTTTTGGGAGAACGTGCTCTCCAAGACTATGGGCGCGCCGCTCATCACGAGCACCATGACGAATGATGCGACGAAGCTGATGGTCGCGCCCAGCACGAACCGGGGTCGGGTCAGCAATGCCGGATAATTAGGGGTTGTGCTCGCGATAGCTTTGTCGCGCATATGCGAGGGAGTTGGCGACTGAATTTTCGGGAGCACCAGCAGCACGATTACCGCGCAGGCGGCGAGCACGCTGACGACGTAATATGACCCCTCGTATTCGATGCTGGTCGCAGTGCCGAAGAATGTCGCCAGAACCGGGCCGATGATGCTTGCTATGGCTCCTGCTGATAGGATTCCGTTGATTGCCTTGCTTTCTTTGCCGGGCATGGAATCGGCCGCGGCATACCGGTAGTAGTTCGTCCCCGACTGGTATATGCCCACACAGAACGTCCCTATACAGAGCAATGGGAACTGGTGGAATCGCAAAGCCGTGGCTGAGGATATTCCACCCAAGACGGCCAGAAGGGCGCCGAAGACGAATACTTGCCGATAGCCGAATCGCCCCACCAAGCGTCCCATTGCCGGTGTGCCGATCACCGTACCGATGAATATGCACGCTATCGGGAATGTTGCCATCCATGGTGCTGGCGCGAGGGATGAACCGGCCAGTGAGGTGATTGTCAGATCCACGCTCATGCCCGATAGGCATAATCCTTCCGCAATCAGCAATATGGGGAAGATTCTTCTTGCTGACATCCCTTGACTATAGCGCTGAATCACTGCCTACCCCCTTTGCAGACGGTTTCATGATACTCGCCAAGTGACCATAATTGCGGATGTAACAGTTGATTGTGATAGATCTCATAGTTTTCTTATGTCGATGGTATTTCGGCCGTTGCGGGCATTATTGGGGTGGTGTCCACCCTGGTGACCAGATACTTGGCATAGCAGCATGGTGTATCCCGACCAAGCCATAATGTGCAGCTTTGTGACCTCCGAACGTGGCAGGGTTGTTAGCCTTGACTCGCCCCCATGCTTCGGCGGGCAGATCATACCGCTGCGGAAGCCCAGGACCATCAACCGTATCGGTATCGACCTCAATCTTCGGCCACGTCGTATCGAGCAGTTGGCTGTCGTCGAAGGGCTACGGCCGTTTCCCAAAGTCTCTTTCGCTAGAGGAATGAGTCAGCAAAGCTAGCGGATTCCACCGTGCGGAGCGGCCAAAGGCCACCAATTCATTGTTTTCCCCTGTGGCCGTTCGCCTAATCGAATGATAGCGTGGCCGCGGACCGCGCCGCGTTGGTATAGGTATCGGATGGAACGGCCATGAAAAACAAAATATAAAAGGTGCTCCAGCTATGACCGTAAACGGTCGTTTTCGGTTCTTTTTGAGGCTTCTGCTGTTTTCGTGGGTTAGCTGACTGGTTCCACAGGCGTCTGTGGACCTTGCCGAGCGCGCCGCTCCGGCGTCAATCGCCGGAGGAACAGGTCGAACACGTCCTTGCCGTGCCCGTCGCGCGCCCAGATGCCTCGGCTTCGCTCGTGGTCGACGACCACGGTGATGCACGTGTGGCCCTTCCCGTGGCCGGTCTCGTCCACGCCGATCGACGTGAGACCGTCGAACAGCGACGGCATTCCGGCCTTGGGCCGGCCGGACCCTGCGGAGCGATGTCGCCCGCGGCGCGCCATGCGATATGCGGGAGACCACTCACGGTCTTCTGGTTAGCCACCGATCAGCCACGCGCACTCCGCCTCGAAATCCCGGGATGCCGGTAAACATCGTCTTGCGCCGCAGGAACTGTTCTACGACGATATCGTTTCCGGTGATTTTCCCTATGCACGCGCGATTATTCTCACCGCTACAGTGATCGGAACGTCACCATGCAAAAAACGCCGTGAACGGACGAGAGCGAAGGTTTCGATTGCTGCTGAGGTGTTTAACGGGTTGGGCACGGCAACTCATGTGGTCGAATCCGCCAAGAGCGACATCGTCATTTTCATGGGACAGACGATGTGGTCATTGGGGCTCGGCCATCAGAGGATGCACGATGGTGAGGAAACCAGCCGGCATATCCCCTCGTCATTGATCAACGACAGTATCCTATCCACCCACGTCCATAGAGGAGGCACTGCAGTCTCAGCAATTATCGGCCTGCGATGGAAATAGAATAAAATGATATTTCCGCGTTTTGATTGTTGTATTCGTAATACTGGAGTATTAATCTACGATAGATTATTTGTTGTTTTTTAAAAGTTCTCGCTATACTTGGTTTCAAGTTTTTGTTGTCTCCATATGACTCAGCGGAATTTTGGCGTAGAGCACCCACAATCCATCATCACTTCTATAGTTAAGTTCGCCTCCCAGTTCCTGTATTCGTTTTGAGTGCAGTGAAAGGCCCCTTCCCGATTGTTCGAATGCAGCCAGCGACGATCCGGCTGTAATATCATTCATCTCGTTAATTTCCATTGACGAGGGTGACAGCCTGACGATCAACTCGAACGAGCCATTGTGCGGCAAGCTATGACGTTGTATGTTGTTGCATATCTCTTTTATTAGAGATAGCACTTCTTCCTTTTCTTCCTGCGTAGTTTTAATGCAAAATCCCTCGATGGTCGCATCCCCTTCATAACCCAGCGCATGAAGATGGCTGCATCTTTCATCCAACAGATTACGCAGTTCAACCATGAATGTCGTTTCTGATTTCGCATCCTTGTCTTCCGAGGAAAGGATGTCTATGATGTCGTGCACTTGCGTGAACGCCTCTTGGCTATGTTCAAGAACGATTGCCCAATCATCGCCGTCGGGTATGTTGTCATCGATATGAATTCGAGCCATTAATGAGATATCCGAAAGATTATTGGTCAAGGAATCATGTATCTGTATTGCAAGACGATTCTTCTGCTTCATATAATCAAGCCGCTGAAGCTGAAGCTGCAATTTCAACCTTTGCTCTTCTCTGATAAAAGCCTGTTGGCGAAGCGCTACCAATCTGCCGGCAAGCAAGCTGGCCAAGAACATGACCGTGACCGACACGGAAACGAAAACATTGAAGTTTCCCACCATAACGCTTCGCGCTATATACGTACAGGAACAAATCAGCATTGCGATCAGCCATTCAGACACGGTTCCGGAGAACGCAAGAATGCCGAGAGCGATGAGCATGCCGCTGACAACGAAGGGACTGTCCTGAGTGAGGGAGATGGAGATCGCGGAACCTGCAACAATGATGGCCCAGCATGTTTGGTCGTTGATGACGGGGAGAAGTACAAAGGAAACCGCAAGCACTCCATAGAGCATTGCCGGCAGAAGAGGCATGGGACCGATTTGGATTATCTCCATCAGGGCAAGAGACAGCCCCAGCAGCGACAGAAGGGACAAACAGGGATGTGCCACATAGTGTCGAATTATTTTTGACGGAAACGTAAACGCCATATTCATGGAAATCCTCATCAACGATTAAGATGCATCCAAGCGGAAATCAATGCACGGTTGTTCGCTACCCCCAGCTTGGACGCGGCATGTTCAAGATGGGTGCGCACCGTGGTCTGACCGATCGATAACTCCTCCGCTATATCGGACATCGATCTCCCTCGCGACCATCGATCAACGATTTCCATTTCACGAGGGGACAGATCCTTGTTCTTTGCCGACTTCAGTCGCAAAAACGAATCGTGGGCATTCAGGAAACAATCAGAACAGACTCCCCTTTCCCTGATCTGCAGCAAAGCCTCGGCGATTGTTTTCGGATTGTCCTTATGTATGATTCCCTGGGCGCCCGAAGCCACCGCTTCAGCGGCATATTCGGCGACGCTGAACGATGTCATCATCAGTACGGATGTCTTCCAATTCTCTTTTCTGATCGTCCGGCACACTACTAATCCGTTGATGTCGGACATGGAGACATCGGCCAGCAGAAGATCCGGGCAGCGGTGCGAAGAACAGATGGATATGGCTTCGGTGCCGGTATCGACTGGGGCAAGAACCGTGCAGCCGGGAAGTAGACGTTTGAGACTGGCTGAAAGCAATCGCAATGCCAGCCGGTCGTTGTCCATGATCAGGAGCGTCGGCAAAGGTTTCACGAGTCCCCCTAAACGTGGCAAACGGGAACGAACGTTCCACGGGTCGGCGGAAGTCTGACACGCATATGACACATGCCGTCTCTCCACTATAGCCGCTTAGTGGCAATGGAGATAGTCCTCCATGGTGATTGCCTCCACGATGCTGAAGATACGGTCCAGGTTTCGCGGCACAGTTCCCATCCGGGAATCGACGCATGCGCTGAAGTTGGCGCAGGAAAGATGTGACGCAAGACACGTTGACCTCAGATGCAACCCGGAAACACAGCAGTCTGATTTCGCTCCGATGACAACCGATTCCCTTGTTATCTCAGGCCCAGAGAATCTACGTCGGCCCCTGAAAGGGGTGTGGCGACAGCCTGACCGCGCCAGATAATCCTCATTTTCGAGGATGAGACCTTGGTCCATGGCGAAACCCTTCGTAATCTAACGAATGCCCGTACAAATGAACGGGATCAACAGTCCGGGGAGCCAAGCAAAGACAGGGAACTGTCAGAGTTTGCCCTCCTAAAGCGATAAGGAGGTGGGCTGTCTTGCGGGGTCATCCAAAAGGAGATGAAATGAAATCGCTATCGGCGACTCTCTACTGCAACAGGGTGTCGAAAACTATCGGCGGAAAACCGGTCCTGAACGACATATCATTCAGCGCGTATCCCGGAGAAACCATCGCCCTGATCGGCCCGAACGGGGCCGGTAAGACCACGCTGCTCAAAACCTTGGGTGGTCTGATCGCCCCCGACCAAGGTGAAACTAATATCCGCGGCCGTATCATGAACCCCGAGAACCGCGACATGCTATTGAGACAGGTCGGCATGCTGATCGGCATTCCCGTCTTCGAGCGAGGCATGAGCGTACGGGCCATCCTCCACAAGCATCTAGCGTTCATGCGATGCGACTGGTCCCCCGACGAAACAATGGAACGGGTCGGCTTGGCCTCCATGGGGGATTTACCGGCCGATACCTTGTCCATGGGCAACCGCATGCGCCTTGCACTGGCAACGGCCCTGGCGCATCATCCCACGCTCCTGCTCCTGGATGAGCCGATGAACGGGTTAGACCCCACGGGTATGAAGCTGTTTTGCCGCATCATCCGGGAAGAGAACAAACGAGGAGTCACGGCCATCATCAGTGCGCACATGCTCGCCCAACTCGAAACCATCGGAGACCAGGTCATCGTCATCAATCACGGTTCCGTCAAAGCGCAACATGCCATGAGCGACATCAACGACCTGGAATCCTACTATTTCCGCCACACTCAGGACTAACACAAACGACCAAGGAGCATGTCCCATGCTGGATGTCTACCGCATCGAACGACAATACACCTCGTATAGGTTCTACCTGTTTCTACTGGCCGCCACTCTTATCGGCAGCTCGCTGTCGTTGCTGTTCTTCAGGATCGTGGGTATCGCCCGAGTCGATCATCTCGGTTTCCTGGTTTCCGACTTAACGGTGGCCGTGACCTGCGCGGTCGCCACCGCCGGCTGCTCCATCGCCTCAACCGCCCACTACGCCCGTATCATCATTCCGGCCTACTCCGGCACGGGCCGCGTAATCACCTATGCATGGCCCTGCGGCAGAGCCCCATTGTTCTTGGTAAAAAACGCGATAATCTGGTCCGGCACGTTCCTCGCCACATGGGCCGGCATGTCGGCGCCCCTGATTCCCTACGCACTATTGACCGGAGACGGTTCCCGTCTCCCCGCATTGGCAAGCATGATGGTCGAAGCTCTCGGCGTTGCCATACTATCCGCCAGCGTAAGCATCCTCAGCGGGCTGATTGGACTGCTGCGAGGCTCGGACGTCACCGCAATCGTGGCGGCAATCATCCTCGGCTCCATAGCCGCCAACGGCTTTGCCAACAGCGACGCCAAAGGCTGGACGGTTGTCATTGAAATTGGAACCTGCCTCGTTTTTGCGATTACGGCGCTCTGCGCAACAATCAATAAAGCTCGACATATCACGAAAGAAGACGTAATTTGACCAATGCACATCCCCAGAAAAAGTAAGGCTTCTGCTGTTTTCGTGGGTTAGATTGCGGGTTGTGGCAGCCGGATGTCGAGTCCGCCGCATCGGAGCATGACCAGGGCGATGAGGTTGGTGACGTGGTGGAAGCCGTAGGCCATGCGGATGGTGACCTTGATCCTGTTGTTGAACGCCTCGAGCCCCGCGTTCGAATAGCCCGGGTGAACCGGCCGCCGGGCTCCGCCCCCGGCACCGATGCGACGACCACGCCGCACATGGGGCAGTCGACGCGCGGCATCATGGCGGCCGGCCCCACCCTCCAGCAGCCGAGATCCCGGTGCCGCCAACGGCCCAACGGGGGATCAGAAATTCGACCGAAGAAGATGTATCTCGCCGCTAAAGAACTCGGCGTAACCATTAGCGATCTGACCGACGATACCTACTATCGCCAGGATGAGGATTTCATCAGCAGAATTAAGCCGGAAAACAAAAAGACCCCGGCCGATAATCGACCGGAGCCTTCCGAACTGTGCCCCCGCAGGGATTCGAACCCTGGACACGCTGATTAAGAGTCAGCTGCTCTAACCAACTGAGCTACAGGGGCTTGGTTAGTCGCTGCAGTGTTTCATGCAACAGGTGATAAATATACTCAAATCTGAGACTCTCGCAAGCTTCGGCGTGTCGCGTGTAGACGAGCCGATTATCAATCAGCACACCATCGAAAAAAAACTTGCCGCAATTCACGAAAAACCCCGCACGGCAATCGCCGCACGGGGTTCAATGCTTAAGCTCAGACTGTCAGTCTGAAAGATTCCAGCGCAAGGCCGGAATAGCTCACTCGGCCACGACCTTCACGAAGAAGGAAGCGGTAATCTCCGGGTGGAGGGCCACCTTGGCGGGGAAATCGCCGGTGGTCTTGATGGTCTCGACCTCGATGGACTTCGGGTTCACCGGAGCCTTGTCGGACAGAGCGATGGCGATAGCCTCGTTGGAAATACCACCGAACAGCTTGCCGGACTCGGACACCTTGGCGGCGATCTCGACGGTAGTGCCCTCGATAGCATCCTTGGCGGCAATAGCTTCCTCACGGGTAGCAACGGCCTTGGCCAGACGAGCGCGCTTCATAGCGGTAATCTGAGCCTCAGCACCCTTGGTCCAGGCGAAAGCCAGGCCCTGCGGGAACAGGTAGTTGCGAGCGTAGCCGGACTTGACGTCGACGACGTCACCGGAGTGGCCCAGGTTGGCCACGGTCTGGGTGAGAATAACCTTAGTTTCAGCCATTGTTCAAAGCCTCCCTAACTCAGCGACCCGAGGTGGCGTACGGCAGCAGAGCCATCTCGCGGGCGTTCTTGATAGCCTTCGAGAGTTCGCGCTGTTCCTGAACGGTCACACCGGTGATACGGCGGGAACGAATCTTGCCGCGATCGGAGATGAACTTGCGCAGCAGCGCAACGTCCTTGTAATCGATCTCGGTGATCTTGGCGGCCTTCAAGGGGTTCGGCTTCTTCTTGAACGGCTTGACCGGCGGTTGCGGCCTCTTACGTGACATGATGTTCTCCTTGTAAATCTTGATATTGATTGCTGCTAATCAGCGGGTAAGTATCGATCAGAACTCCGGATCGGAATCGTCGCCGCCACCGAAATCGGAGGAAGCGCCGAACGTGGAGAAGCTGCCGGAATCAGAGGAGCCGGCGTTGCTCCACGGATCAGTTGCCGGAGCGGACTGTGCGGCCGGGTTGGACGGGGCAGACTGCTGGGAATATCCAGCGCCACCCTGATAACCGCCCTGATAGCCACCCTGGTTGCCGTAGCCCTGACCGGGCTGCTGGCCACCTTGGAAGCCGCCGTTGGAACGACCCTGGAAGCCGCCCTGGCTAGTCTGACGGGTCACCTGTGCAGTGGCACGAGTCAGAGACGGGCCGATTTCATCGACTCGCAGCTCAACAACCGTGCGCTGGGTGCCATCTTGGGCCTGGTAGGAACGCTGGGTCAAGCGACCCTGCGCGATAACGCGCATGCCCTTGGACAAACTGTTGGCGATGTTGGAGGCCAACGACGAAGTACGACCATCCCAAGCCGAGCAGTTCATGAACAGCGTATCGCCGTCCTCCCACTGATTCGTGTTGCGGTTGTACTGACGAGTGGAAGCCGCAATGGTGAAGTTCACCACAGTGGAACCGCTGCCAATAGTACGCAGCTCAGGATCGCGGGTAAGGTTACCGACTACGGTAATAATCGTTTCGCCTGCCATGCCATTGCCTTCTTACTTACCAGCTATTCAGCTGACTTAACGCTTAATTCAGCCCTTACGAAGAATCTTCGTACGGATCACGGATTCGTTGAGGTTAAGAACACGGTCAAGCTCATCGCTGGTAGCGGGCTCGGCGGTGTACTTCACCACGACGTAGTTGCCTTCAGTCTTACCGGCAATCTCATAGGCGAGCTTGCGACGGCCCCAGTAATCGGGCTCATCGAAAGAACCGCCTTCCTTGGTGACGAGTTCCAGATACTGCTCGGTCAGCTTCTTCAGACCGCGCTCATCCAGCTCAGGATCGGCGATGAACATCAGTTCGTACTTGTGCGCAGACATCACCCACCTCCTTCGGACTATTCGGCCACGGACGTTCCGTGGCAGGAGTGTGTATGCGTGTTAATCATAGGGTGATGCAGATGCACTTCACCCTGTGAGCAACTTGCCTATCCTATGGTCAGGGCGAGACAGTGCCGCATGTTCATCAACGATTGCAGCACTCTTACAACACAGCCCCACTTCACGGCACGCGCTGCGGTGGGGTGCTAGTACACTGGTTAAGGCTAAAAACACTGCAACACAAAAGGATGCGAAAGCATGTCGGCAATTCTTGAAGGCACTCCGGATAAACGACTCGTTTTGGTCACGGGCCGCGCCTACCCCGAGCTGGCCGAGAAAGTGGCCGAATGCCTGGGCACTGAGGTTCTCGAGACCACCGCTTACGACTTTGCCAACGGTGAGATGTACGTGCGGTTCACCGAGCCGGTGCGCGGTGCGGACGTGTTCGTGCTGCAGTGCCATTCGGGCGATATCAACAAGTGGATCATGGAACAGCTCATCATGATCGACGCTTTGAAGCGCGCCTCCGCCAAGTCGATTACCGTGGTGGCCCCGTTCCTTGGCTATTCTCGTCAAGACAAGAAGCACCGCGGTCGCGAGCCCATCACCGCTCGCCTGATTTTTGACCTGTTCCGTTCCGCCGGCGCTGACCGCATTATGACGGTTGATCTGCATGCCGCCCAAGAGCAGGGCTTCTTCGATGGCCCGGTCGACCATCTGACCGCCATGCCGGTGCTGCTTGACTATGTGCGTTCCGCCATTGACCTGAACAACACCACCATCGTCTCCCCTGATGCCGGCCGTATCAAGGTGTCCGAGCAGTGGGCCGCCAAGTTGGGCAACCTGCCGCTGGCCTTTATCCATAAGCAGCGCGACATCACCCGTCCGAACCACGCCGAGGCACACGGCATCATCGGTGATGTCAACGGTCGCGATTGTGTGGTGATCGACGATATGGTCGACACCGCCGGCACTATTTGCGAGGCCGTGCGCACCCTGAACGAATCCGGCGCCAAGTCGGTGACGCTGGTCGCCACCCATGGCTTGCTCTCCGGCCCGGCTGTGGAACGGCTGTCTCGTTGCGGCGCTCATGAAATCGTGTTCATGGATACCGTGCCGATTCCCGAGGAAAAGCGTCTGCCGAATATGACCGTGCTGTCTTGCGCGCCTCTGCTGGCCGCCGGTATCCGTTCCGTGTTCGAGGAAGGTTCCGTGGCGATTCTGCTGGAGGGGCTTCCCGAGGACATGCGTCCGCGCAATATCTACGCGTGATTGCTCTATTTCGATATTCATAAGGTCGTCACTTGATTGCGACGACCTTTTCTATGTATCGCGACACCTTATTCGTATTACCAGCTCCTCTTAGCGACAGAAATTTAGGAAATGAGCCCACTCTTCCTGAAATCCTGTCACTGAGCACAACTGAGTGACAGGATTTTAGGAAGATAGGACTCATTTCCGGAAATCCTGTCACTAAGACGAAGTCAGCGACAGGATTTCAGGACGAAGCCGATTCTTTCCTAAAATTCTGTCGCTAACAGACAAATAAAACTAGGAATACCTCAGATAAAAGCGCGCTCGCCGAAGATGGCGGTGCCGACGCGCACGATGGTGGAGCCCTCTTCGATGGCATAGGCCATATCGTGGGTCATGCCCATGGAAAGCTCCTTACAGCTGGCAGTGCCTTCTGCACCGGAGGCCAGAATCTGGTCACGGGTACGGCGCAGATGCGCAAAGCCCGCACGAATGGCGCGTTCGTCGTCCACATGGGCGCCGATGGTCATCAGTCCCTGCAATTCAAGGCCGCCCATGGCACCGATACGCTGCGCCAAATCGATGGCATGGCTCGGAGCACACCCCGACTTGGATTCCTCGCCGGATTCGTTGACCTCCAGCAGCACTCCGACCGTGATGCCGCGCATGGTGGCGCGGCGCGCAATCTTCTCCGCCAGTTCGATGGAATCCACCGATTCGATGGTGTTCACCACCGGCAGCACTTTGCCGATTTTATTGGCCTGCAATTGGCCGATGAGATGGAACGGAATATGATTCGCGGCATTGGCCGATGCACCAGTCGAATCGGAATCACCGACGCCGTTCGCAGCGCCAGACGCCGCTGCGCCGTTGAAAGCCCCAGCCTCGCCAATCACGCCCAACGACATTCCACGCTCCGAAAGCAAGCGCGTCAATCCCGGAGCCTTGACCGTAACCTCCTGTGGCCGATTCTCGCCGATGAGATGGATACCGGCACCAATCGCGGCCATAATCTCGCCAACGTCACGCGTTTTGGTGGCGGCCAAGAGCTGCACCGAACCAGCTTCCCGCCCGGCCATGGATTCGGCCGCAGCGATACGATCAAGCACCCGATGCACGCCGTCCGTGATCTCCTGTGCCCGCGATTGATCGATGATCTCGTTGGCGAGGTCCTTGTGATTCATATATGCCGTCATTATTGCTCTCCCCAGTGAATCGACACCCCATCATACCCCGCATATGAGAAAGCCTCCCGCCGCTGTTCAGCAGTGGGAGGCTCACCCAATGGAAGAAGAATAGAGGGGTAAGAATTATCGTCTGAGCCAGACCCTCATCTGGCCGACCTCGCGGTTGGCCCATGAGTAGTACGGCACCAGTGTCAGTATGACTGCTTCAGTGGCTGGCGCAACGTCGGCGGACACATATAGCGCGGCGTCATCGCTATCAGCCTGCTCACGCACAGCCGGCAACGAGACGGTATCCACACCGCCCAGCAAATCAGACTGGAACTCGGTCTTAGCGGCAGCGGCATCAACACCATCGGCCAAACGGTAGTTCCACAGATCACCGGGGTTGTCGGCCTGCTCGACGCAGTAGACCAGCAGGCCGCGCATGACGGCCACCTGGCCGGCGTCGGAACGCACTCGGGAGTTGGCACGCACGAACTTGACGGACATATCAAGCTCCAACGTATCGCCCGCGTTGACCATCAGATACACAAAGCCATCTTCAGGCTGAGCCACGGCAGACTTGCCATTGACGGTCAGTGCATAAGAGCCCAAGGACCAACCGGGGATACGCAGTCCGAATCGGACCGAGCTGTCCGTAGCGCTGGCGGGCAGGCTCACCGTGTATTCCACGTGACCGTTCCATGGGAAGTCCGAACGCTGTTCAACCGTGAGTCCGGAAGCGAACTCGGCCTTATTGGCGATGAACTGGTGGCTGAGCACGGTCTTGCCACCGTCGCGCTCGGTGTAGATGTAGCGGTCCACGGAAGCACAGGTCTCACCGTACATCGTGTCGTTCGGCAGATCGTAGTCGTAGGTGAACGACTCGCCCACGTGGGTGGAACCGATTGCACCGGTGACATACATACGACGGGTGACGATGTTCTTCCAGAGACGCTTGGCGGTGTCGATCAGCCCTTGATCGCCGAGCAACCGACCTACATGGGCCACGCCGGTGCACAGGTAGCCGACGCGCACGGCGTGGCCGTCGGCACCGTGAATCTTGCCTTCTTCGGGGCCGAAGTTGGCGTCCAGACAGTCGGCCATCTTCTTGGCGACCTCAAGGGCCTGCTCATTGCCGGTCACCTGATGGTAGGCGACGGCGGCCTCGATGTAGTGACCCATCACATACATCTCGTGGTTCTGCTGAATCAGGCTGAAGCGCGGGCGGTCGGCCCATACGCCGGACTTGACCTGATATGGAGTGTCCAAGTAGCCGTCCGGCTGCTGAGCGCGGGCGATGAGATTGACCGTGCGATCGCACAGCGCCTTGAGTTCGGGATCCGGATGGTAGGCCAGCGCATAAGCGGCTTCCTCAAGCCACTTGTAGACGTCGGAATCCTTGAACACCATGCCGTGGAATTCGTCGTCCAATTCGCCGGCGACAACCTTCAGATTGGCGACCGCGTGGCTTTTGTTGTCAGCCAGCTGGTTGCCAGCCGGGTCGTCAGGCACTGTGGTGTCGATTTCGTCGTTCATCACTCACCACTGGTAGGGGATGACGGATTCGACGATCTGGTCGCGACGCCGCGCTGGAACGTCAGCATGTCGAGAAACTGCGGTCCCTCAAGGTCGACGGTCCACTCATCGTGCAGCGCGAAACCAACTCCCGGCCCACGCTTGGCCATGACTGGGGCGTGCCACTGGTCTACGTCTACGGCCCCTCCACCGATGCCGAAGATTGTTCGGTCACCTGTGACAATGTGGACGCCGGTTGCATGGCCATCAACCATCTCATTTCTTGCGGTCGCCGGCACATCGCCATTATCGGCGGCGGCGAAACCTATACCGCTGCCACCGACCGCACCAAGGGTGCGCTCGAGGCACTGGCTGAGCTGGGCATCGAACCGGCCGGGCCAATCCGGTATGGCAAGTGGGATGAGAGTTGGGGCCGCGCCGCCACCCGCCTGCTGCTCGATCAGGGCGTCACGTTTGACGCTGTGGTCTGCCAAAACGACCAGCTGGCCCGAGGCTGCATTGACGTGCTCAAGCAGCAGGATCTACGCATTCCGGATGACGTCGCCGTTATCGGCCGACGATAACTGGTCGGTACTGACCTCCAACTCGGGGTCCGCACTGACGTCAATCGACAACGAAACCGAAACTATCGGACGGCGTGCGGCATGATACTTGGTCGATGCCATCGACGGTAACCCGCATCACGGTGTCGACTACGTACCCTGCCGCCTTATCCAGCGCGAATCCACCCTCCCGCTGGACTGATATCAATCGATACCCTACCGCTTCTTGGTTTTGCGGCCCTTTAAGTAGATGTCGATGACGATCCATACGCCGAGGGCGAAGGCCACGACGTAGCCCATGAAGCCGATGACCGGAATGCCGAAGATAATCGGCTTCATGCCGGCGTAATAGACAATCGACGAGCCAACGAACAAACCGACCACAATCAGGGCCATCGTCAGACGATTCACCATATCCGAAAGCAGCTGGAACGGCTCTTCGGAGCCGACCAGTTCCATGTTGACACGCAACTGACCACGGGTCAGCATACGGGCCACGGTCTTGAGTTCGGTCATGGTGCTGAGCGTGGCATGCAAAGCCTGATGCCCCTCAACGCCCAGCGACTTGATCTCGTCTTTGGTGGCGTTCTTCAGCGATTTCGACGTGGCGATATGGTCGGAAATGATTTCGATCATATTCACATCAGGAATGAACTCGTCCAGCAAGCCTTCGAGCGTAACCAACGCGCGGCCGATGGTGGTCACCGTACTGGGCACCTCAATGTTGTGGCGGCCGGCCATCTGCGTCAGCGCGGTCAGGAAGGCGGCGATGTCCAGTTCGGCCAAATCCACGGTGCCGAATTCCTTGACGATCACGTCCAAATCGGCCAACAGCGCGGGATAGTCCTCCGGATCGGCCTCGGTGCCGGCGAATCGCAGCAGCCCCTCGGCCAGAGCGGGCGAATCCTGTTTGGCGACGGCGAAAATCATTTCTTTGAGGACTGTACGGGTGCGCTGGTCGAGCCGACCGGTCATACCGAGGTCGATAAGTACAATCTGGCCGCCCCGGATGAGGATATTGCCGGGATGTGGGTCGGCGTGGAAGAAGCCGTCGTCGAGAATCTGTGTGGCGTAATTGTCGACAAGCTTGGTGCCGATCTCCTTCAAGTCATAACCGGCGTCGATGAGCTGGCCCGGGTGGGAGACGGAGATGCCGTCGATGTACTCCATGACCACCACATGCTCGGTGCATAGTTCGGCGTACACCGTCGGGCAGTCCATGTATTTGAATCGGACGGAGAAGCGCTTGAATTCGGCGAGATTGCGGGCCTCGATCAGAAAGTCAGTCTCCGATTCGAAGGTGTCCCACAGCTCCTCGACCACGCCCTTCAGGTCCACGATCTGTGAGGTGCGAATCACCTTAGTGGCGGCCTTGGCTATGGAGCGCATGATGGAGACGTCCTGGGCCATGGTTTCGCGCACACCCGGGCGCTGCACTTTAATGGCCACATCTTCGCCGGTTTTCAACGTGGCGCGATGCACTTGCGCCAGTGAAGCAGAGCCCAACGGCTTGGGGTCGATATGCGCGAACACCTCGTCGGCGGGACGCCCGTATTCGGCGGCAAGCACATCCAACACCGTGGAATACGGCATCGGGTCGGCGTCGGCGCGCAGTTTGGCGAGTTCGTCGCAGAAGCTTTGCGGCAGAATCTCGGAGCGCATCGACAGAATCTGGCCCACTTTGACGAACGTGGGGCCGAGCGCCTCGAACATGAGGCGCATTTTGACCGGAGTCAGGCCGTGCAGCACGTCAAATTGCTCGACGATTCTGGTGATCTGCCCGAGTCGTTTGATCTTGCCACGGCGCGTCAGATGGTAGCGCGTGGCGAAATCGTTCCTGCGTCCGAACAATGCCAGCGTTTCGTCGGATACGCTGGGGGTCGCCTTGTCAACGGTCCGCTTGAGCGTGTCCGACGTGTCGGCGAATCGGTTCGCTGCCGCCTCACGTTCGGCTTTCGCAGGCGTCAGAATAGGGTCGACCCTGCTGGAAAGCGGGGTCGACTCTGATTCCGGCGTAGTGCGTGTGGGCTTGGTCACTCGGCCTTGCCCTCGTCAGCGGGCTTGTCGGCGGCGCTGGTGTCGGCTGCGGCAGCAGCTTTGTCGCCGGCTTCGGCAGCGGCCTTCTTGACGTCATCCACCGTCTCGCTCACCTTGCGCTTGAGCTCGGTGTTCAGGGCCTTGCCCTGCTCAACGGTGATCTCGCCCTTCTTGACGAGCTCATCGACAAGCTCGCTGCTCTTCTCATATCCGGTGGCAAGGGCACCGATGCCCGCCAGCAGGACCTTGCGCAGGCCATCGCCCAAATCAAAATCAGCCATGATACCCCTCCTTCGAGGTCCGACATGGCCTGGTGCCATGTCTCGTACCACCAAGCCTAGCGCAAACAGCAGGGCAATGTACTAGACCCTCAGACTGATTTCGGCTGGTTTTTCGCTGATTGGTACTTACCGAGGCCTCACCGAGGACGTTCGGCGGCAGCCTTGCGCGCGTTGGTGGCCACTTGATCGAGCCGGGCGAGTTCCTTGGCCTGTTCGGGGGTCTGATCGGACGTATCGAACGTACCGTAACGACGAGTCACGGCGGTTTCGATAAGGAAATCGCTGATGGCGGGGTTTTTAGGCAGCAACGAGCCGTGCATGTAGGTGCCGATCACGTTGTGCACGCGCGCGCCCTCGGTATGGTCTTCGCCGTTGTTGCCACGGCCATCCTGATCGACCATGCCGAGCGGCTGTACGCCGTCGCGCAGGAATGTCTGGCCGGAGTGGTTTTCGTAACCAATCACATCGCCGAATTGATCAGAGTGCTCAACCAGATTGCCAATCATGCGCACGTCCTGGCCTACGGTGTAGGCACCGATGACGCCGATGCCGTCCAGTCGGGTACCGTCCACGGTTTCGAAGTATTCGCCGAACAGCTGGTACAGGCCGCAAATCATAAGCATAGGGGTACCGTCTGCGGCCAGCGAGCGCAGCAGGTCGGCACGCATGTAGAAGTCATCAATAATCTTCTTTTGACCGGTGTCCTGACCACCACCGCCCAGAATGAGATCGACATGCTCCGGCCAGTCATCACCCTGATTGTATTGGTGAATAACCGGCTCATAACCATACAGGCTCAGTCGACGGCTGACAGTCAGCACATTGCCCGAGTCACCGTAGATGTTCATGTCCTTCGGGTACAGGGACATGATGTCGATTATCTTGCTCATGTCACGTTCTCCTTGTCGATATCCCCGCCGGTGGGAAGTGGAGAGTTCCCGATCCGGGCTATTTCTACTCTCCCGCTGGCGGGAGGTGGCGCGAAGCGCCGGAGGGTGGTTACTTGCCTACGCCTGCGTCTCGCACTTCGGTGATGCGGCCCAGTACTGCTCGGGTCTTGAGCATGGCAGTGTACGTGCAGTAGACGTGTTTGCGTTTGCCGGGGTTGGTGTTCACGAATGCGGTGACCGCCTGCTCGAGGTCGGTGTTCGTATTGGCGACCGGCACTTGGTCGTAGCCCAGTCGCAATGCCATATCCCAAGCGCGCACGCCGGAGACCATGTTTACACCGGACTCGCGCAGTGAGGTAAAGTCCACATCCCACAGCCAGCTCATGTCGCGTCCGTCCGCATATTCGTCGTTGATGGCGATCATGGTGTCCGCGCCGGCCGGACTGAAGCTGGCCAGCGAGAGACGGAAGCCCATTGGATTTTTGACCAGCAGTAGCTCGACCGGGGATCCGTTCACATCGATGACCTCGCCGCGCCCGAACGCCGGGGTGACGCGGGAAACCGCGGCGATGAGATCGTCTGCGGATACGGCACAGGCATTGGTTGAGGCTACGGTTTTGGCGGCAGCAGTGTTGTCTTGCATTACCGCACGGGCCACAGCCAGTGCGGCTGCGGCGTTGTAGAGGTTGTAGACGCCTTCGAGTTTGACATCGGTGGCGTAGTCTTGGCCGTCCATGTGGAAGGCGGCATGGTGGTCACCAACCGCGGTGAGGGTCACGTCGGCGGGAAGGTCATGCTGACCACCCTCCGGCGCTGACGCGCCACCTCCCGCGGGCGGGAGGCCATCTTCCCGCCCCCGCTGGCGGGGGCTGTCCGACACAGTCGGACTGGGGGTGGTTGTCGTTTCCGCACTTACCGTCGTGGCCATATCGTCATCGGACGGGAAGAAGTGCTTCAAATCGTCCGTAAGACCGAAGTAGCACACCGCAGTGCCGGCCGGCACTTTGGCAGCGAGCGCTGCAATACGCGGATCCTCGCGGTTGAGCACCACGGTTCCGGTGGTAGCTTCAGCCACATGGCTTAACAGGTGGGCAGTCGTGTCGATTTCGCCGAAGCGGTCAAGCTGGTCGCGCATCACATTGAGCAATAGGGCATAACGGGGCTTGACCTGCTTCACGAAATGCACGGCATACGCCTCATCCAATTCCAGCACGGCGATGTCGGCGTCCAGTTTGCCGGCAAGATTCACCTCGGTGAGCAACGCGGAGACCACGCCACGCACGAAGTTCGAGCCGGTGGGATTGGTGAATACCTTCAATCCCAAATCAGAAAGCATCGAAGCGACCATGCGGGTGGTGGTGGTCTTGCCGTTCGTGCCAGAAACCAGTACCACGCCGAGCGGCAGCTGATCCAGTGTGCGAGACAAGAATCCGGGGTCGATTTTCTCCACGACCTTGCCTGGCAACGCCGAACCACCATGTCTGGTGATGCGGGAAGCGAAGCGAATCAATCGGCCTACAGCCACGGTGGCAAACATGATCACACCCCCTGATTGGCGTTGTAATCCTGCGGCATGTCCTTGAACTTGGACGTGGCGCCAAGGAAGGCGAGGTGGAAGGTCTCGGTCGGACCGTTACGGTGCTTGGCCATGATGATGTCGGCCTCACCTGGGCGGTCTTCCTTGTCGTAGAAGTCCGGGCGGTGCACCAGGAACACCACGTCGGCGTCCTGTTCGATCGAACCGGATTCACGCAAATCGGAGAGCTGCGGCTTCTTGTCGTTACGCATTTCCGGGCCACGGTTCAGCTGGGACAAGGCCACAACCGGCACTTCGAGTTCCTTGGCCAAGAGCTTCAGGGCACGGGAAAATTCGGAAACCTCCTGCTGGCGGGATTCCACGGCTTTACCCGAGGTCATGAGCTGCAGGTAGTCGATGACCACGAGCTTCAGGTCATTGGTCTGCTTGAGTCGGCGGCACTTCGCACGGATCTCCATGAGGCTCATGTTCGGGCTGTCGTCAATGAAGAACGGCGCGTTTTGCATCTTGTTCCAGAAATTGTTCAACGTGTTCCAGCGTTCGGGCGTGATATCGTCCGCGCGACGCAAGGCGGCCATCGGAATATTGGTCTCGGCGGAGATAATGCGCTGAGCAAGCTCCACCTTGCTCATCTCGAGGCTGAATACCACGGAAGTCATGTTGTGATGCAGCGCTGCGGCACGGGCGAAGTCGATGCCAAGCGTGGACTTGCCCATGGCCGGACGTCCTGCGACGACGATCATCTGTCCGGGCTGCAGACCTTGGGTTACGTCATCAATGTCTCGGAAGCCGGTCGGCACGCCCTTCTGGACCAGACCGTTCTGCAGTTTGTCCAACTGGTCGAGCGCGTCATGCACCACCGGGCCGATGGCGGCATAGTCCTGACGGACCTTGCCCATGGACATCTCATAGATTTCGGACTGGGCAAGATTGACCACATCCTCGGCCTGTGAGCCTTCGGCAGAGTAGCCGAGCTGTGCAATCTTGGTGCCGGCAGCAATCACGTTACGCAGAATCGCCCTTTGGTGGACGATTTCGGCGTAATACATGGCGTTAGCAGCGGTAGGGACGGAGGCCACCAGACTATGCAGATAATCCGCGCCGCCAACTTTCTCAAGATTGCCATCGGCAAGCAGCTGGTTGGCCACAAGCACCACATCCACCGGCTGGCTGGCGGAGAACAGATCAATGATGGCGTTATATATCGTCTGATGCTTCGGCTGGTAGAAGTCGGTCACGTCGATGGTCTGCGACACCTCGCCGATGGCATCCTTGCTCATCAGCATGCCGCCGAGCACGGCCATTTCCGCGTCGTCGTCATGCGGCGGCACGCGGTCAAAAATCGGGTCGCCAGCAGCTGTCGCCCCGGATGCCCCGCTACGGCTGCCACGATCGGCGCCGCCCTGATAGCTGGCGCCGCCCGAGTAACCGCCTTGATATGAAGTGTCGTTTCCTTCTGCCATAGCCACCAAGTATAGAGAGAGCAGCGCCCGACGGAAGATATCGTACGGTAACGAAGTAATTACGTGAATATGCGAGCGCCGGAAGATACCGCCCCTAGAAGCCTCCACTCCGTATTTCGCCACCGCAAAAAGGGAAGATGCGATGACTTACATATTGGTATGTGCTTATGCGTTTTTATGCACAACCAATTCAGCAGTTATTCATCAATGAGACATCGCGGCAACACGCGGAAGCTGAAATGTGGATAGAGAAAAAAGTTATCCACATTTGGGGGATAACTTTGGGGATAATCCACTGAGTTATCCACACATGGGGGATAACTTGGTGGACAAAGGGGGGATAACTTGATGTAGTCCTTAAAGCTGCTTGCGCGATGAAACAATGCATGGTATGCGTGTGAGCGTGCACATAGATCCTTCCTCCGCCGACGGCAATAGCCGAACCGTCAATCGCCGCATCATCGCGCTGGCATTGCCTACCTTTGGTCAGCTCATCGCCGAGCCGACCTTTGTGCTTATCGACACGGCCATCGTTGGCCATATTGGAGACACGGCGCTTGCGGGTCTTTCCATCGGCTCCACCATCATTCTGACCGCCGTTGGGCTATGCGTTTTTCTGGCCTACTCGACCACCGCACAAGTGGCGCATCTGCTCGGTGCGGGGCACCGCCGCGAAGGCTTGCAGGCCGGCATCGACGGACTTTGGCTGGCTTTGGGCATCGGCATCGTGCTGAGTCTTGGCCTATTCGCCGGAGCCGAGCCGTTATGCCAGGCGCTGGGCGGGAAAGGTGCTGTTTTGGACCAGGCGGTCGCCTATACACGCGCCATTGTGCTGGGTGCCCCTGGCATGTTGCTGGTATACGCAGCGAACGGCATCTTCCGCGGATTGCAGAAAGTGCGCATCACCCTGATTGCGGCGGTGAGTGGCGCCGTAATGAACGCGGTACTTGATGTGCTGTTCGTAATCGTGCTGCACTGGGGTATTGCCGGCTCGGGCATAGCGACCCTGATAGCGCAATGGTATATGGGACTGTTTCTGGTCGCGCCGGCCATTCTCTGGGCGCGCGCGGACGGAGCAAGCCTCAGACCGCGGATTGCCGGCATCGCTGCAGCAGGCGGCGACGGACTACCATTGTTCATCCGCACGCTGGCGATTCGCGCGGCGATGGTGGCTACCGTCGCCTGCGCGGCGCGCATGGGTACCTCTGTGCTCGCTGGTTTTCAAGCGGTGAACTCCTCTTGGAATTTCGCGATGAACATGCTGGATTCAGTGGGTATTGCCGGGCAAACGCTTGTGGCCACCGCATTGGGTGCGGGCAGTGTAAGCCGAGCCCGTCAATTGACCCGAGCAACCGGGCGTGCAGGACTGGTGACCGGCGCAATCATCGGTGTGGTCTTTGCAATAGTCGGACTATTTGCCGGACACCTGTTCTCCCCCACGCCGCATGTTCAGATACTGATTGCCGTTGGCATGGTGACTATGGGCGTGTTCTTCCCCTTACAAGGTTGGATGATGGCGATTGACGGCATTCTGATTGGTGCGCGCGATTACCGCTATCTGGCCGGCACCTGCACATTGACTGCTGTGGTCTATATTGCCCTGATACTGGTGTTGGCCAGTATCGTGACACCGATAATGCCTAACGATCTGTCACGGACCGCGATGCTCTGGGCAGCGTTCAACGTGGTGCTGATGGGCGGACGAGGCCTGTTCAACGGACTGCGCGTGCGGTCGGACGTCTGGATGAAGTAGTTCACAACAATCACGGCCGCACTTCTCTCCCCCACCCGGCTGCGCCGGGAGTCCCCTCGTCAGAGGGGACTTGGATTGCTACATCACGGCGCGCACGGCTGCGTACATGCCATGCACAATCTGTTCACGCCACTTGGACCAGCCGTATTGTTTGGTGATGCTCTCGCCGGCGGTGGCACCCAACGACGAGCCATCAGCACGGGTCAGATCGAACAGCATATCAAGCAAGAGCTTGTTATGGTGCAGACGGTCGGCCAGTTCCTCAGCCACGGCCGGGTCGTTGGGATCCTTGCCTGTGGCATATTCGGATAGTGTCAGATGCTCACGTACCAGCACGGTGACCCAATCGATAATCTCCGACGCATACCCCATACGTTTGAGAATCACCGGTACATGGCGAGCTCCTTCGGCGGCATGATCGCGCACGAATGCTCGCTTGCCGATATCGTGGGTGATGCCCGCCAGAAGCAATGCCTTGAAATGGTCGTCGTCATATCGGCTGCCGGACGGCGTCTCGCGGGTCAGCCGCGACGCGACCTCCACCATATGCCGGTCGATGGTGTACCGGTGGGCGGCCGAAGCGGACGGACGATTGCGGATGCCGAGCCATTCGGGCATCCACCGGCCGGGAATATCCACAAAGTCAATGCTCTCCCACACATCCAACAACTCAGGCCCACAGGCCAGCAGCCGGACGAACAGTTCGCGCGACTCATCATCCCATTGGTTGTCATGAATCGGACAGTTTTTGAGGTTGACGAGTGTGGACGGGTTGATGGGCAGCCCAAATTCTCCGGACGCCACAGCCGCGCGCAGCGCCAATGTCGCATTCTTGGCAGGATCGACGCCGGGGGCCAACACCAGTTCGCCCTCATGTTTGGCCACACCGGGAGCCACCACATCGAATTGCGGAGCCTCGCGTCTGCCGCCTGCGCGCTGCGAAAACATCTGGAAGAACGCGAATCGCGGCTTTTCATGGGTGAGCGAATGTTCGGCACGCGAAGCGGTGGAATCCAGCGAAAAGGAAATGCGCCGGCCTATGCGGGCGAGCAGCGTCTGCAGATCGTCAATGGAATAGGCGGCACGCTCGTTCTCCGGCCACGTCGGATCGGCAAGACCCAACATGGCAGCCACCTTGGCCTGATACGGCGTAAGCAGCAGATTGGTGTCTTTCCCGGCCGCCAGATGAATGCAATCGCGAACGTCAAGCAAGCGTTCAACGGCCTCATCGTAGATGCCATGCGGGCGGTCGGCCAGCCATGAAGCGGCAAGCGCGGAGACCAGCACCGAATCACGCAAGCCTCCGCGGGCCTCTTTGATATCGGGCTGATTGATGTATTGAAGACGGCCGAACTCGTCCAGTCGAGATTTAGCCGAGTCGAGCAGCTCGGGCAGCCTCTTGCGCGCGGCCTTGCGCCATCGTTCCAAGATGGAGGTGGCAGTGGTCTGTATCAGTTCCGTATCTCCGGCGATAGGTTTGACATCAAGCCACCCCATGGCGGCGGGCAGGTCATGATCAGTGACCTCCTCGCACTGGGCGCGGGTGCGAATCGAATGGTCGAGGTCCAAGCCGCTATCCCACAGGGGGTACCAAAGTTTATTGGCCAGTTCATTGAGTTGCTGGTCGTTGAGGGCGCGGGGCTCATAGATGATGACCAGGTCAAGGTCCGAGCTGGGGCCGAGCTGCCCTCGGGCGAGGGAACCGACCGAAGCGAAGCCGATACCGGAATCGGGCACGCTGAATGAAACACCTTTGCAGGCTTCTTGCCATAACTCGGTGAGGCACTGCATGGCCAATTCCGTGCGGGCCTTACGCTTGGCTGAACCATTCCGGTAGATGCCAGCGTCATCCGGCTGGCTCATATCCATGAATCGTTGCTTCAAGCCATCTACTGCTGACGCCATCGCTCCATCTTTCATCGATGATTATGTCATTTCGCGTTTCAAGGGGCTGATTTGTCGTTTCCCGGAGGTCTATCTCCGCTTCAAGGGGCTGCCACCAATTCGTATACAGCTTATTCGGAGATCGAGCTCTACGTCATTCCGCCATTTTCAGAGCGCGGATACTTCACCAACAGCCCCTTGAAACGGAAGTAGACCTCCGGAACGGGATGAATCAGCCCCTTGAAGTCCAAGTACCCCAACCACCACAAAAATCCCCGCACGGCCATACGGCAGCGTGCGGGGATCTGTCTATTTGATAGCCCGAACCTCTCTCAGGGGAACGGACGCCTATCAGATTGCGGCGGAACCGGTCTCGCCGGTACGCACGCGGGTCACGGAGTCAAGCGGAGCGACCCACACCTTGCCGTCTCCGATGGTGCCGGAGCCAGCGGACTTAACGATCACACCGACCAGCGTCTCGGCGTCGGCGTCATCGGCCAGCACCTCAATGCGAATCTTCGGAATCAAATCCACGGTGTATTCGGCGCCACGGTAGACCTCAGTGTGACCGCGCTGACGGCCGTAGCCGTTAGCCTCGGACACGGTCAGACCGTGCACACCGGCGGCCGCGAGGGCCTCCTTGACGTCATCGAGCTTATGAGGCTGAATGATAGCGGTGATCAGCTTCATTTCACTTCACCTCCTTGAGAACGGAGCTGGCAGTACCAGCAAAATCGTAAGCACGTTCACCCTGGTCGGCAAGGTCGATGCCGCCGACTTCCTGGGCTTCGGTGACGCGCCAGCCGATGGTCTTCTCCAGAGCGAAGGCGATGATCGCGGTGATCACTGCGGAGTAGAGGATGGCGACGAGAGCGATGACCAGCTGAACGACGAGCTGCTTCCAGTCGCCACCAGCCAGCAGACCAGTGCCTTCACCGAAGAAGCCGATGAGGATAGTGCCGGTGAAACCACCAACGCCATGCACGCCGACGACGTCGAGGGAGTCATCGTAACCGAACTTGAACTTGAGACCGCAGGCCAGGCAGGTCAGAACACCAGCGATGGCGCCCATCACGATGGCCCACAGCGGGGAAACCACATCGGCGGCCGGGGTGATGGCAACCAGACCGGCGACCATACCCGAGGCGGCACCCATAGCGGTGTAGTGACCGGAGCGAATCTTCTCGGTGAAGCCCCACGAAAGCATTGCGGCGGCGGTAGCAGCGGAAGTGGAAACCCAAGCGTAACCAGCCGTGCCGTTGGCGGCGAAGGCGGAACCGGCGTTGAAGCCGAACCAGCCGAACCACAGCAGGAAGGCACCGAGCATCACGAACGGCACGTTGTGCGGACGGAACGGTTGAGTGCCGAAGCCCTTACGCTTGCCGATGATGAGCACGATAATCAGGGCGGCAACTGCGGCGTTGATGTGGACGACCGTACCACCTGCGAAATCGTGGGCGGCGGCGCCGATGGCCTTGGAGATGGCGCCGTCAGCAGACAGCAGACCGCCGTTCCAGACCATGTGGGCCATCGGAGCGTAGTCGAAAGTGACCCACAGCGCCACGAAGATCATCCAGGTGCTGTACTTCACACGCTCGGCGATGGCGCCGCAGATCAGGCCGACGGTAATCATCGCGAAAGCGACCTGGAAGGCAACGTCCACGGAAACCGGGTAGTTGTTGCCGTTCAGACCGGTGGCGGTAAACACGCCATCCTGAGCCACCATGGAGTCCTTCAGCAGGAAGCCGCTGGCCGGATCGCCGAAGATGCCGCCGATGTCGGAACCGGCGTAAGCAATCGACCAACCCCACAGAGTCCAGATAATCATGGTGACTGACAAGGCAGCCGCCTCAAGCATCAGCATGTTCAGGACGGCCTTAGCACGAACCATACCGCCGTAGAAGAACGCCACACCAGGCGTCATGAGGAAAACCAAGGACGCGGATGTCAGGATCCATGCGGTGTTGCCGGAATCAATCGCTCCCATGTCTACCTCCCTCTCTTTCGTTCAGGGCACCGGGGGCTTTGCGCAGCCGGCGTCGACTTTGTCTCTACAATGCCGTCCCCCTTGTGGGGGCTAACAGTTTGTCAGTTAAAGCCGGTCGCGTTTTGGTTTCGTTACGACAAGTTACGCGATTGTTAAGCGCACCTGACAGTTAGGTTGATGTCGGGTGGGCTGATTCCGGCATGATTCCAACGTATACGGGAAAGCCCCGAATCATGTTTCGAATATGATTCGGGGCTGGGTTTGGCGCGTTGCGGGCGTTTCCCACGCCCACAACGTGGACGTTGGCTTACGCGAGAATGCCGTCTACGAAGCCTTCGGGATCGAACGGCGCCAGATCGTCCGGGCCCTCGCCAAGACCCACAAGCTTGACCGGCACGCCGAGCTCCTTCTGCACGCTGATCACAATGCCGCCCTTGGCGGAACCGTCAAGCTTGGAAAGCACCACACCGGTGATACCGATGGCTTCAGCGAACACCTTGGCCTGGGCCATACCGTTCTGACCGGTGGTGGCATCAAGCACAAGCAGCACCTCGTCCACCGGCAGGTTCTTCTCAGTGACGCGACGGATTTTGCCGAGCTCGTCCATCAGGTTCGACTTGTTCTGCAGTCGACCTGCAGTGTCGATGATGAGCACGTCCGCGTTCGCTTCCTTGGCCTTGGCACTGGCCTCGAATGCGACGGACGCCGGATCGGCGCCGTCCTTGTCGGCGCGGACTACCGGTACGTTGACGCGCGCGCCCCATGTCTCAAGCTGATCGGCGGCAGCGGCACGGAAGGTGTCGGCGGCGCCCATGATAACCTGCTTGTCTTCAGATACGAACAGTCGTGCCAACTTGCCAGCCGTGGTGGTTTTACCAGTGCCATTAACACCGACCATGATGATGACACCGGGCTTGTTGGCACCCGGCTTCTCAACATTGAGGCGACGATCCGTGTCACGGCCAACCAGGTCAAGCAACTTGTCCTTCAACGTGGCTCGCACCTCGGCGGGGTCGGCCTTACCCGTGATGCGGGCATCGGTTTTCAGATCGTCGACCAGTTGCGCGGAGGCCTCGGCGCCGACGTCCGCCAGCAGCAGTGTGTCTTCGACATCCTCCCAATCAGACTCAGACAGGTTGTCCTTGGCCAAAATGTCGAACAGCGCTTTGCCAAAGGGATTGCCGGATTTGGCGAGCTTGGCCTTGAGCCGGGTCAGGCGGGAGCCGACTGATTCCGGAGTTTCCGTCTTGGCGGGTTCGGGTGTGGACTCGGCCGCAGCCGGCTTGGCAGCAGGGCTAACGGATTCGGCGTCCGCAGCGGACTTGCCCGTCGCAGCGGTACCGGCCGCAGCACCTCCGGCTTTCTCGCTCTCTTTGGCAGCCTCAGCTTCCGCTGTCAGTCGCGCATCGGCAGCGGCCTTGGCATCGCGGGTGCGCTTATCATCGGGAGCAGTCTTGCCCATCGCACGATCCAAATCGCGCTTGCGGGACTTGCCCAGCCACACACTCAGGGCGATTACGACAATCGCCACCACAATCACGCCAGCAATGGCGAGCACAGTATTCATATCCATATCTGCCAAGTCTAGCCCGCAGACGGAATCCCCGCCGATTCCAGCCGCCGACTAAGCTGGAGTTTTATGGCACATTCTTCACGCATGACATCGCTGCAGCGGCGCGAACAGCTGATTGAAATCGGGCGGGCATTATTTGCCGCCAAAGGCTTCGAGGCAGTGAGCGTCGAGGAGATTGCGGCACACGCCAAGGTGTCCAAACCGATTGTGTACGAGCACTTCGGCGGCAAGGAAGGCCTGTACGCCGTAATCGTGGATCGTGAGATGCGAGCGCTGACCAGTGTGCTGGAAGCCGCATTGGATGACCCGACCGTAAATCCGCGCCAGATTGTGGAACGTACGGCACTGGCATTGCTCACCTATATCGAAGAGAACGCCGAAGGATTCCAGGTGCTGGTACGCGACTCGCCCAGCACCGATCCGTCCGGCTCGTTCAGCTCGCTGTTGGGCGATATCGCCGTGCGCGTTGAAGATATTCTTTCCGAAACATTCAAACGGCAGAAGCTCTCCGTTAAGGGCGTGCCATACTACGCACAGATGCTGGTGGGCATGACCGTGTTCACCGGCCAGTACTGGGCCGACCGGCCCAAGGTGAGCAAGGAGCAGCTGGCCGCGTACATCGTGGACCTGGCATGGCATGGCCTGAGCCGGCTCGATTCCAAGCCGCAGCTGTTGTTTGAAGGCGTCAAGGCCCGGAAGGAGGCCGAGCGCCGGGCCAAACGCGGGATCGATGCCGAAACACCGGTCCCGGACGGCGAGGCATCATCGCCCTTAAAGCAGACGGACCTCGACCACACGCTCAGGGAAGATTCAGGGTTGCAGAATGTGAGTTCAGGGAAGCAGGTTGCGCAACACTCTGCCGAGCCGGAAGCCGAAGTGCTACGGTTTGAACAGGAAACTGAACAGAACGACTAAATATGTGAGGACGTAAGGCTTTCATGACCAACACGGCAAAGACGCTCACCTTTGTAATCCCCGCATACAATATGGAGTCCTATCTCGACCGTTGCGTGAACTCGCTGCTTTCGGCGAGCGACACCCGCGACCTCGAAGTGCTGATTGTGGACGACGGTTCGAAAGACGGCACGCTGGAGTACGCGCGTAAGCTGGAACGCACCAATCCAGGCGTCGTGCGGGCGATTCATCAGGAGAACAAGGGTCACGGCGGCGCGGTGAACACCGGTATCGCGGCGGCGACAGGCATGTATGTCAAGGTGGTGGATGCGGACGATTGGGTCGACCCGCAGGCCATCGACACGGTTCTGGCCACGTTGCGCGCGCAACGTGAGGCCAGCGAGCCGATCGACATGCTGGTGACCAACTATGTGTATGACAAAGTGACCAAGCGCCACAAGATCGTGGTGAACTTCCGTCATGTGATGGAGACCGGCCGCGTGCTCGGCTGGGATGATCTGGGCAAGTTCGGCCTGGCTCAGTACATCATCATGCATGCGCTCACTTTCCGCACGCAGGTGGTGCGCGATTCCGGGCTGCAGTTGCCCGAGCACACGTTCTACGTCGATTTCTATTACTCGTACCAGCCGTTCCCGTGGGTGAAGCGCATCCAGTATCTCGATGTGCCGTTCTATCACTACTTCATCGGGCGTGAGGGCCAGAGCGTGCAGACCGACGTGATGATTCGCCGCGTGGACCAGCTGCGGCTCGTCAACCGGTTGATGACCGAGGCCACGCCCGAACGCGGCACAGTGCCGGAAGGCCTGTACCGGTACATGATTCACTTCCTGGCAATCGAGTCATGCGTGACCTCGGCGTTCCTGATCCTTTCGCGCGATCCGGCCAATTATGTTAAGAAAACCGAGCTGTGGGATGCGATTGACGCCTATTCACCGGCCATCGGCAAGGATGTGCGCGCCAAACTGATGTCCCGCGCGCTCAATTTGCCCGGCAAACCCGGCCGTTGGATCGTGCGCAACGGCTATCTCATCGCCGAGCGGATCGTCGGCTTCAACTAGGCCAAGGTTTGCCCCCCCGCTGACACACCAAGCAGGGGGCATGACTATTACCAACCGATGTTTTGCTACTCGGCCCAGCGGTCGGACATTGCGAAACTGTTGTGCATCAAGTTGCTGGAGGTGTACAGCACGTCGTTCAGCAGCTTGGTCGTGTGTTCGCGCAGGTAGTCGGCCATGTCGTCGTTGGCCTGCTCCAACACGGTCGGCACATCGTGCGCGACCTCACCGCCAGCGGCCAACGAAGCATCCGTACGTTCGACAAGCTGGTGACCGAACGCGCGCACACCCTCGGCATAGCCCTCGATGAACCGGTTCGTCTCATACCAGTGCGCGTCGGCCACAACGGCGATCAGGCGGTTCGTCCAATACAGGTTGCCGGTGGAGACTTCGGGCGTGGTGTCACGCAGGTAGGCAGGCGTATCGTTGACGTTTGCGTAGAACGGCGCAGCAGCAGTGAACGGGCCGGAACCGAACGACACCCACATCACCGTGCGATTGGCAGCCGACACATACGGACGAATCTGAATCGCCACCATATGGCCGGTGCGGTTCACACCAATCGGACGGTAACGGTGGCGCGATTCCGGCGTACCGGTCGTACCATACGGGTCGTATGGCGTGCCTTCGAAGTGTGAGGACAGCAGGAAATCGACGTCCTCAAGGCTCACCTTGTCTTCCGGTACGCGACACCACGGAATGTCATCGGATTCAGGCGTATAGCGGGCGGACGGCGAATCCCAGTCCTCGCTCGGGTTGAGATGACGCTGCATGTACCAAGCGCGAGGCGTGTTGTAAATATGGTCTTTGGCAGTGGCGGCGCCGAAGGCCTTACGCGGGTTGAAACGGCCCGACGTCGCACCCATCGTGCGGTCGAGGTGATGCACCGCCATGAACTCGCGCAGGTCGGCGCTGCACATGTATTCACGCCGTTCGCCGAATGCGTCCGCGAGGTCGAAGCCATCGATACCGAGCTGGTTGGGGATGGTGGCGTAGCAATCATCGGGCACGCGGCGGGCGATCCAATGGTGGCCGCCGATAGTTTCGACGTACCAAATCTCGTCTACGTCAGAAATGATTACGCCGTTCGATTCGTAGGTGCCATAAGTTTCAAGCAGCTCGCCCAACCGAGCGACGCCTTCACGAGCGGTGGCGACATATGGCAGCACGAGGGTGATGATGTCCTCTTCGCCGATGCCGCCCGGCTGTTCGGCTTGATAATCGGGGCTGTTGGGCTCGCTAACGGCCGGCTTGAGCTCGACCATCGGGTCCGCTCCAAGCACGCGCTCGTTGACGGCGATGGTTTCGGTGGCGCTCATTGCCACATTGTGTTCATTGGCACCGGCCTCGGCCAGCACACCACGATTGTTCAGCACATTGGGAGCGATGGTGTAACGGCAGGGATTGTCCGGCAGGTCGATTTCGACGTGACTGAGCACACTGCGGTAGTGGCTCGGCTGGTCTTCGGGGGCGATGGCGACGAAACGCTTGGGATCGTAACGGCCGGAGCCCGAATCGTCGTCGCGGGCGATGATGGTGGAACCGTCGTAGCTGGCGTTTTTGCCGACAAGAATCGTGGTGCATGACATGGAGTACCACTCTAGGAGCCGGGCTGGTCGAACCAAAAATCCTTGGAACCATTGCGATTCCAAGGATTTACTCGTGCCCCCCGTGGGATTCGAACCCACAACCCACGACTTAAAAGGACGCTGCTCTAACCGTTGAGCTAGAGGGGCAACTCTACTAAACTACACACCGTCTTGGGATATTTCAACTACGGCGTTGCGAAAACCAGCAGCAGCCGCAGGCCTTCAGAACTCACAAAGACTCGTAAATCAGCAGACTGGCTTGGGCGATTTTGTTCCAACTCGAGCCGTCGGTCATAATGACCATCGCGTAGTCGCCTTTATCGGAGCGCACGATTGCGGCATCGTGTAGCAAACCGTCCATGAAGCCGACCTTGTCCTGCACCACGCCGTCCGAGCCTATGCCCGCAGGAATACCTTCGCGGTACACCTGCGTTTCCATCAGTGAGAACAGCTGGTCCGTGGAATCCGGAGAGGCAATCGAGTTGCTGTAGAAGTCCTTGAGCACTGTGGCCAAATCGTTGGCGGTGGTGGTCATGTCGTACGGCACGAAGTTGGTGTTGGCGGCTCCGATATCATGCGCCTGTTGGGTGACAGTACTGAAGCCGTAACGGGCCAGCCACGCTTCCGGGCAGCTGTTGTCGGAATTAATGATCATTGTGGCCATGCAGGAACTCAGCGTCATGCCATTGAGCGCGCTATCCCACGTGACTTGGCCGGTTTCCACAGCATGGATCATCGAATAAGCGATGAACAGCTTGTACGTGCTGGCAGAGGCCATCGCGGTATCCTCGTCAATCTGGATCTTGGATTTGCCGGTTTTCAGGTCGTAGACGGCGACCTCATAATCGGCATCGCCGAACAATTGCTGGAGCTTTTCCTCGATGGTGCCGCTGGCGGGCAGACCTTCATACAACTCAACGTTGCTGAAGTCCTTGGTTGAAACGGCAACCGTCGCATTCTGCCCGCTGGCCAGCATGCCTGACAGCGATGCCGCCGTGGCACTCGCGTCTATGACTTGATAGGCGCTTCCTTTCACCGCAATCGTCGCAGGTGCGACACCGGCACCAGCGGCTTTCTTTGCCACCTTGAGAGCGATTCCTTTGGATTTGAGCTGCCGCATTAATTTGGATTCGCTGATGGTAACGTTCAGCTTGGTGTCGTCTTGCGCATTCACTGTCGTACTGACAGTATTGATGATTTTCTTGGCCGGCACTGTCCATGTGCCGTCTTCATAGGTGAACGTGACATCCTTGCTCAGCGCCTTATTCAAAGTGTCAAGCAGTTGCTTGGCGGTGTCGTCAGAGACTGTGGGGCTCACGATGCCCATCTCGATGGTTGCCGCGGCCAAGTCGCCGGTAGCGCTGCTGGAAAAACTCGATCCAGCGGCAGAACGAATATCCGCAGGAGTAAAGGTGTAGCCGGGTGCCGCGCTGACTATCTTGAGCTCGCCCTTTGTTCCTTGCACCGAAGCATTGCGCATATCCTCATGCGCCTGCTTGTCGGACGTTCCCAGCGCATCGGGCAGGGAATCGGATGTGGTGCTGTGCACGAACAGCCAGGAGAACGGAACAATGCGCTTGACCACGGAATGCTTGGCCGCCGCCTTGGCCCGGTCCGTGTAATCCACCGTGATGCCGGCCTGCTTGGCAGTAAGCGACACCGTAGTGCCTGTGGTTTTATCGGTCAGCTTTACTGTGCGTTTCAATGTTGCGGCGTTAAGCGTCTCAGCAGCCTGCTGCGAACTCTGCCCACCTACGGCATGACCGTCAAGTGTGGCGAGCGGGAAGAATTTGTCGGACGGCCAGAGCAGCTGGAACAATTCGACCAACAGCAGCACGCCCAAGCAGCCCACCACAATGCGACGCCGTGTGTATACGGAACCTTTAAGTATCTTGACCTTGCCGTGATGACGTTGCGGCAACCGCTCACTCAGATTCTGGAAGAAGCGCAGCAGGGCCTGCCAATCAAGGCGCAGCTGGCGAGGCTTACACGGCTGTGGATGTGGGCGATGCGGCTTTGCAGCGTGGGAGGCATGCCTCGAATACTCATGAGGATACGACGACGAAGACACTGATCGAGGCATGATAATAATTACTTCACATCTAAAGTTGACACTGTGTTACTAATTCATATGCATTTTCTCCCAATGGGCTGACATGGAAAAGCCCTGATTCCAATCTTTGGAACACTCGCACGAACACTGGAAAAATGCTGGCAGCACGCTGATATGCCTGCACGGCGTTCACGCGCACATCTCGAACCGTGCCATCGCTTGGACTCCCGCCTTCACCCCGCTCCTACCCCGCCCGCACTTCACAAATGTGCGATAAATCGCAGCCCACATCGTATATCGCCTCTAGCGATAGATAGCCTCCGGCGACTACCCTTAATAATCATGAGTGAATCCCCCAACTGGAGCAATCCCCTGCGCGACTCGCGCGACCTCCGATTGCCCCGCATCGCCGGCCCGTGCAGCCTCGTTATTTTCGGTGTCACGGGTGATTTGGCACAAAAGAAACTATTGCCGGCCGTTTATGACTTGGCAAACCGTGGCCTATTGCCGCCGAGCTTCGGCCTGACCGGTTTTGCACGCCGCGATTGGACCCAGGAACGGTTCATCGAATTCGTCAAGACCGCGGTTCAGGCACATTGCCGCACCCCGTTCAAAGAATCGACCTGGCGCAATCTGGCCGCCGGCATCCGTTTTGTGCAGGGCACGTTCGACGACCCCGAGGCTTTTGAGCGTCTAAGCGCCACTGTGCAGGAGCTTGATCGCGACCGCGGTACGCGCGGCAATCATGCCTTTTACATGTCGGTGCCGCCGCGCGCATTCCCGCAAGTGGCCAAGCAGCTGGCCGCGTCCGGCCTGTCTCGTTCGTCCGAAGGTGCATGGCGCCGCGTGATTATCGAGAAGCCGTTCGGTCATGACTTGGCCAGCGCCAAGGAACTCGACAGCGTGGTCTCCGAAGTATTCGACCCGAACTCCGTGTTCCGCATCGATCACTACCTCGGCAAGGAAACCGTGCAGAACCTGCTGGCTCTGCGCTTTGCCAACGCCATGTACGAGCCGATCTGGAACGCCAATTATGTGGATCACGTGCAAATCACGATGGCCGAAGACATCGGCATCGGCGGCCGCGCCGGCTACTACGACGGCATCGGCGCCGCACGAGACGTGATCCAGAACCATCTGCTTCAGCTCATGGCCCTTACCGCCATGGAAGAGCCGGTGAGCTTCACCGCCAAGGATCTGACCGCCGAGAAAACCAAGGTGCTCTCCGCTGTACGTCTGCCCAAGGATCTTGCCGCCAATACCGCACGCGGCCAGTACGCCAAGGGATGGCAGGGTTCGCACGAAGTGGTCGGATACCTCGAGGAGAAGGGCATCGACCCCTCCAGCACCACCGAAACCTATGCGGCCATCCGCCTTGACATCGACACCCGCCGTTGGGCCGGCGTGCCGTTCTACCTGCGCTGCGGCAAGCGCCTGGGCAAGCGCGTGACCGAAATCGCTGTGGTGTTCAAGCGCGCCCCGCACCTGCCGTTCGAGCAGACCGCCGTGCGCGAACTCGGCAAGAACGCCATCGTGATTCGCGTGCAGCCCGATGAAGGCGTCACCATGCGCTTCGGCGCCAAGGTGCCGGGCGGCTCCACCATGGAGGTCCGTGACGTGAACATGGACTTCAGCTATGGCCGCTCCTTCACCGAAAACTCGCCGGAAGCCTATGAGCGACTGATTCTGGACGTGCTGCTCGGCGATCCGCCTCTGTTCCCGACCACCGAAGAGGTGAACCTGAGCTGGGAAATCCTCGATCCGATTGAACAATTCTGGGCCACGCTCGGCCAGCCGCAGGCCTACCGCGCTGGTACGTGGGGACCGGCACAGGCCGATGAGATGCTGGAACGAGACGGCCGCCACTGGAGGATGCCATGATCATCGATATGCCGAACACTCGCACCCGCGAGATTGCGCACAAAATCGAGCAACTGCACGAGGAGCGCGGCGAATCGGCGACCGGCCGTGTATTGACGCTGCTGATCGCCACCGACGACACCAACCTGGAGCACGCGCTTGAGGTGGCCAATTCGGCCAGCCGCGAGCATCCTTGCCGCGTGATCGCCGTTGTGCCCGATACCGCACACAGCAGCGAATCCAACGACGAGCCGAATGCCAGTGAAGTCGCCGCCGAGGTCAGCGCCAACCGCGATAATCCGGCAGTCGACCTGACGGACGGCTCGGCCGACCCGAATGACTCCAATCTGAACGCCCAGGTGCGCTTCGGCGCGGATGCCGGTGCCGGCGAGATTATTATTCTGCGCCCGCGCAACGGCCTGATCAATCACCCGGATACTCTGGTCATTCCTCTGCTGGTGCCGGATGTACCAGTAGTGGCTTGGTGGCCGACCACGCCACCGTCGAATCCTTCCAAGGATCTGTTGGGTGCGATGGCCCGCAGCCGTATCACCGACGCCCTGAACTCCAACAATCCCGAGGCAACGATCGAACGCCTGCGCCGCAACTGGACTCCAGAAGACATCGATCTTTCCTGGACCCGATTGACCGTATGGCGCGCGATGCTCGCCTCCATGCTGGATCAGCCGCCGCACCTGCCCATCACTGCTGCCAAGGTGACCGGCAAGGCCGACTTCCTGCCGATGGAACTGCTGTGCGCATGGCTGCACCTCAAGCTCGGAGTGCCAGTCGAAACCGAATTCGTACCCGATGCCGAGGCTGTGACCGGCGTGTACCTGACTCGCGATGACGGCGTGGTGTCACTGGAACGCCCGTATGAGGATCAGGCACTGATTTCCATGCCGGGGCAGGCTCCGCAGACGATTTCCGTTCCCGTACGCACGATTGAGGACTGCCTCACCGAAGAGTTGCGTCGCATCGATCCGGATGAGATTTACGCCGATGTCATCAATAAGGGCTGGGATCTGATTCGTCACTGATGAGCATATTCATTTGACCACCCTCCGGCACTTCGTGCCACCTCCCGTCAGCGGGAGGAGCATATTGGCTCCCGCTGACGGGAGCTGACTGAGGGTGGTCTTTTTTACGTGAAGGAACACTTATGGCAACTCGTAAACTTGTCGTCTATCCAGACAAGGATCTGATGATTCAAGCCGGCGCGCAGTGGTTTGCGCTGGCATTGCTTGATCTGCTTGCTGAAAGGCTGCCGGATAGTACGCATCGCACGCGCGTGGATGTGGCGCTGTCCGGCGGCTCGGCCGCGCAACCACTGGGATTGGTACTGGATGATCCGCTGGCCGAGGCAATTGACTGGTCTCGCGTGCATTTCTGGTGGAGTGACGAACGGTTTGTGCCGGCGTACGATATCGACCGCAATGCGCTGGAAGCCCGCCGACTGCTACTGGACAAACTGGTGGCCGACGGCAAGCTGCCCGAGTCGAATATTCATGAGATGGCAGCCGACGTGCGTTCCACCAACGAGATTGCCGACGCCATGGCCAATGCCGAAAGCGATGACGACGCCGTTCGTGCCGCCGCTGACGCTGCCAACGACGCGTTGCTTGACGCCGCTGCACGCGATTACGAGGCCGAGCTCATCCGTGAGCTTGGCCCGAAGCCGACCATCGACCTGATGATTCTGGGTATGGGACCAGATGGCCATTACGCTTCGCTGTTCCCCGGCCATGATGAGGTTAAAGTCACCGACCGGCTGGCTGTGGGTGTGAATCACTCCCCCAAGATGCCGCCGTTGCGTGTTTCTTTGACGGCTCCGATGATTGCGAGTTCGCACCGCACGTGGTTCTTCGCTGCCGGTGCCAGTAAGGCCGATTCGCTGGCACACGTATTTTCGAAGCCAAATAATCCGAATTATCCGTCGTCCTACGCCAACGGAGTGGACGAATTCATCTGGTTCTCCACGGAAGAAACCGTCACTAAGCTGTAAAGCTGTAGCTAGGCTCCCCTCTCTGAGGGGAGCCTAGCTATATCGTCACGCCTCGATTTCCGGCTTGCCCTCTTCGCCTCCAGCCCTGCAATCAGGGACTCGCCTGCGGCGAGGCTCAGTGTTGGCTCGGCGGCATAGCCGCCTCGCTCCGAAGAGGGCCGGGGAGCCCACCGGGCTCCCCTAAGCCGGAAATTCCGAAGCTACGCTTCGATTTCCGGCTTGCCCTCTTCGGCCCACAAAGTATGAAACACGCCGGGCTTGTCTACGCGGCCGTAGGTGTGGGCGCCGAAGAGGTCACGCTGGGACTGGGTCAGGGCGGTGGGCAGACGCTTGGAGCGCAGCCCATCGTAGTAGGCCAGGGAGCTGGAGAACACCGGGGTCGGGATACCGGCTTCCACAGCGCGCACGATCACGCGACGCCATGCATCCTGCGATTCGCCGATAATCTTCTCGAAGTACGGGTCGAACAGCAGGGAGGCCGGCGGGTTATCGCCCTTGAAGGCCTCGGTGATACGGTCGAGCAGGAACTGGGCACGAATAATGCAGCCGCCACGCCAAATACGGGCCACCTCGGACAGGTTAATATCCCAGCCGTATTCCTTGGCTCCATCCTGGATCTCGTTCAGACCCTGCGCGTAGGCCACCACCTTGGAGGCGAACAGCGCCTTGCGCACGTCCTCAATGAACGCGGCCTTGTCTTCGCCAGCCAAATCGATGGTCTTGTTCGGGCCGGCCAGGCCTTCCTTCTGAGCGTCCTCACGCAGCTCGCCATGGGAGGAAAGCGCACGAGCGAACACTGCCTCGCCGATTGCGGCCACCGGAGAACCGAACTCCAGACCGGTCTGCACAGTCCAGGTACCGGTGCCCTTCATGCCGGCGTGATCCACGACCACGTCCACGAACGGCTTGCCGGTCTCGGCGTCCTTGTGGTGCAGAATCTCAGCGGTGATCTCGATGAGGTAGGAGTCAAGGTCGCCCTTGTTCCACTCCTCGAACACATCGCCGATCTCCTCGGCGTCCATGCCGAGTCCACGGCGCAGAATGTCGTAAGCCTCGCCAATCACCTGCATATCGGCGTATTCGATGCCGTTGTGCACCATCTTGACGAAGTGGCCGGCACCATCGGTGCCGATGTGGGTCACGCACGGCTCACCGTTCACCTTGGCGGCGATGGACTCGAGGATCGGGCCCAGGGTCTTCCAGGATTCCGCAGTGCCACCGGGCATCAGGGACGGGCCGTTGAGCGCGCCCTCCTCGCCACCGGACACGCCGCAGCCCACGAAGTGGAAGCCCTTGGCGCGCACTTCCTTCTCACGCTTGATGGTGTCCTTGAAGAAGGAGTTGCCGCCGTCGACGATGATGTCGCCCGGTTCGAACACCTTTTCCAGCTGCTCGATAGTCGCGTCGGTCGGTGCACCGGCCTTGACCATGATAATCGCGGTACGCGGGCGCTTCAGGGATGCGGCGAACTCCTTGAGTGTTTCGGCCGGCACGAAGTTGCCTTCGGTGCCATGCTCATTCATCAGCTTTTCGGTGCGGGAGTAGTGGCGGTTGAACAATGCCACCGTGTTGCCGTGGTGTGCCAGGTTGCGCGCCAGGTTGGAACCCATCGCAGCCAGTCCGATCACACCGATGTTTGCCGTAGCTTCGGCCATGTGCCTTGCCTTTCCTTACAGGTGGGCAATATGTGATTGCCCGCTCAACCGGTTCGTCGGCAACCGAGACCAAGACCCCGGCAGTGGCGCGACCGGCGGCCTCCCTGTCAGAGACCCCAAATTATCACAACATGCTCCAGTCTATCGCCCGGCCGGTCACCACGCACGAGCTGTCTTACGCCTCTCGCATAAGAGATTCGTCACATTCGCCCGGCCTTGGAGGGATCGAGGTGCATGGTCTGGAAACGATTGGCCATATAGGCATCGCTATAACGCTCGCTGAACCACATCGCAACCGGCGAAGTCTGCGGCTGACCGGCCATGCGCCCATACCAGCAATCTAGGGCCATCAGGGTGAAGGCGATGTCGATCACCATCAGCACCGCACACACCGCAGTCAACGAATACCGCACTTTCCAGGGGATCCGATTGATGAGCGCGAGCAGGCGAGGCAACAGCCAGCGGACCCACACCACGCCAATCAGCCCCCAGAAGAACATGAACTGGCCCGACGTACGCCCGTCAATGGACAGCCAGCGACCGGTGTAGTCCCATGCGGTGATGCCGAATGCCACTTCCATGAACCAACTCGTGCAGTATTCGAACGCACCGCCAATCACCGCCGACGCGCAGAAAATCAGAAACGGATTCGCCTTCCACAGGCGGTTCAAACACACGGTGACCAAAACCGCACCGCAGCCGTAAATCGGCGAGAACGGCCCCCACAGCAGACCCGCGCGGTCCTGCAGCTCACCGTTATAGAGCGCAAAATGATATATCGTCTCCACAATCAAGCCGCCCACTGAAGCGATGGTGAACAGCCAGAAGATATTGAAGAAGTCCAGTGCGATATAGCCTTTGCCGGACTGGTCACGCCCGAGCATGCCGACAGCAACGGCGGACTCGTACTCATCGCGCTCATCCATACGCTTGAGCGCGCGTTGCAAGCGTCTCTCCTCTATCAGGGAGGGATCGGCAGTCACCGAAATCACGATGAGGATGATCATCTGGATAATCGGCAGCAACAGGTTGAACCCGAGGCCGGTCAGCGCCAGAGACAGCATGCCGTCGGCCAAGGTGAGAGGCATCAGCACATACGTCCATCGCGCGGCATAACGGCGGTGATTACGCAATAGCAGAACACCGAACACGATGAGGCATACGGCACTGACGATCAGTACCAACGCGTAGACCACGGAAAGAATGAAGGTCAGACTCATCGCATCGACGTGCACACGGCCATTCAGAATCTCACGCACGGAGTAGATGCAGGTCAGCACCACCAACGGCAACACGGCCAGACCGTCGAGCAGCACCAGCACACCATAGATACGCGCCAGAATCGGCAGACGCCTGGCATCGGGATTCAGACCGACAACGTCCAACTCGTCGGCCACCAAATCAGCCACGACGGCGGACTTGGCACCATCGGCAACGTGGATAATGTTATCCGCGGCAGTCCTATCCTCGGAATCCGCATGTGTGCCCGGCATATCCATGCCGCTGCGGCGCTCCCGCGCATTCCCGGGGCTTGCGGCCGCATCGTCGTTTCTGAGCATGATTTCCCTCCGCGTAGCGTCATCTCACGCTATCACCCCAATCGGGGGTTTGCCAAACTTAGGAGCATCAAAACAGTTTGACACCCTTACAGCCACCTCCACCACGCGGCGAACACCCCACCACGTTGTCAGCAGGATTTTGGTTTTGGCTGAATAAAGCCATTTTGCGACACCTCGCCGTGGAACAGTCACTACGTGGTGGGACGAACACATCGCGGTGAAAAGTTAACCACGCGGTGGGCTTTCCCGGCAGGGAGAGGATACCGCCCAAAACGACTCTTTTCAACGCCCCACAAACACCAAAACCAGACACACTGTCCAACGGCGCACGATAAGCCGCCGGGCAGTCGCATATTCGGACGAAATCACCCATCAATCTCCCCCGGCGGTATTACGCTACTTAAACCGTAGCGCTACGCTTACCGTATCGCTACGAGAAACGCAGTAATCCAGCAGCAGGCTCCGGGGGTATCAGTGGGCAACATCCTGAAAGTTCTCAAGCGCGACTTCGCGCGCCTGTTCACAGTGCCGGCAGCTTGGGTGATCATGTTCGGCATGGTGTTCATTCCGCCGCTGTATTCCTGGTACAATATCGTCGGCTTCTGGGATCCATACGGCAACACCAACGGCATCACCGTCGCCGTGGCCAACAACGACACCGGCACCGACAACGCCCTGATCGGCAAACAAAATCTTGGCGGCCAAATCGTCAACCAGCTTAAAGACAACGACCAGCTCGGCTGGACCTTCGTTACCGAGGCCGAAGCAATGAGCCAGGTCGAATCCGGCAAAGCCTATGCCGCCATCGTGATTCCCAAGGATTTCTCCAATGACCTTGCCGGTGTGGTGACCGGCGGCAAAGACAAACCCACCCTCCAGTACTACGTCAACGAGAAAGCCAGCGCCATCGCGCCCAAAGTCACCGACGTCGGCGCATCCACCGTGGACCGCACGGTCAACTCCACTTTTGTGTCCACCGTGTCCGAGGTGCTTACCGAAGTCATCAACACGGTCGGAGACAAAGCCATCGCTGCCGAAGACCAGACCAAAGCCAAAACGATCACTGCACTCAATGAAGCCTCCAGTGACGTGCAGCACACGCGAGACACCATCGCCAAACTCAACACCAAGCTCGCCGGCACGCCTGAACAAACACGGACGGCCCGCCAAGCGCTGGAAGACGCACGAGAACTCGGCATCGACACCGCACAGGGACTGGCCGGCGCGTCCAAACTCATCGGCACCACACAGACCAGTCTGAATACTTTCGTCACCGCCACATCCGGCTCCCTCGACCAAGGGTCAAGCCTGCTGAGCCAGGCTTCCTCTCGAGCCAATCAGAGCATCGGCACAGTAACCGGCATGCTGAACTCCGCCAACCAGCAGGTAGGCGGCATGATCAATACCGCCGCAGACATCAATCAGGCCAACGCCGATGTCATCGCTCAGCTCAAGGAACTGCCGAACGCCAATCAGGAACCGCTCAAATCCGCCATCAGCAAGCTGGACAACCGCAATAGCAACCTCGCCGAAACCCTGAATAATCTCAGCAGTCTCAACACCACCATCGGTAACGCCTACACCGATACCGCAGGCCTGGCCAGCAGCCTCAACACCGCTACCCAGACCACACTGGATACCACCAACACCGCACGCAGTACACTGGTTTCCGGCGCGCTTCCCCAACTCAACACCGGCCTGAACACGTTGAGTTCCACAGCCAGTACGCTGTCCAACGGCATCACCTCGCAAAGCTCGCTCATCGATCAATCGGAACAGACCCTCGACCAGCTCGACAAAGCGGTCTCCTCCACCACAACCGCGTTGAACAGCACCGACCAGGCTCTGGCCGGCGTGCAGGCCAAACTCAGCACACTCGCCACGGATATCAAGGCCCTGAGCATCTCCAGTTCGCTAAACGCGCTTATCGGCACCGACGGCAAACTCGACGCCAGCACAATATCCGACTTCATGCTCTCTCCCACCGTCATTAGCGAGAAGGCCATCTATCCGGTCGCCGCTTATGGTTCCGGCATGGCACCGCTGTTCACCACCCTGTCTCTGTGGGTGGGCGCATTCGTGCTTGTAGTGATTCCCAAGCTCGAGACCGACGATGAAGACATCGATAACCTCACCCCTTCCCAGGGCTATCTTGGCCGTTTCCTGCTGCTGGCCACGCTGGCCGCAACCCAGGGCCTTGTCACTGGCATCGGCGACCTCATCATCGGCATTCAATGCGCGAGCGCGCCCGTGTTCCTGCTCACCTGCGTCATCACTTCACTGGTGTACATGTCAGTGATTTTCGCCCTCTCCACCACCTTCATGCACGTGGGCAAAGGCGTGTGCGTGGCGCTGGTCATCCTGCAGGTGCCCGGCGCCTCCGGCCTGTACCCGATCGAAATGATGCCGGGATTCTTCCGCACGCTTTACCCGTTGCTGCCGTTCACCTATTCCATCGATGCCTTGCGCGAGACCATCGGCGGTTTCTATGACGGTCACTGGTTTGGCTACATCGGCAAAATGCTAATTTTCGCCACGCTCGCCTTCCTGCTCGGCCTCGGCGCCCGCCCCAAGCTGGCGAATCTCAACCGTCTGTTCGCCCGCGAAATCAAGGAAAGCGACATGATTATCGGCGAGCCGGTGCACATCACCAGCAACGAATACCGCGTCACCCAGGCTATCGCCGCACTGGCCGACCGCGAGGAATACCGCCACGCCATCGAGCGCCGCGCCGCCAAATTCGCCTACCACTACCCACGCCTCTTGCTGGGCGCGTTGATTGCCGGATTCGTGGTGCCGGCAGCGCTCATCATCGTCTTCTCGCTGACCACCAGCGAGAAGATCGTGGTGATGGGCACGTGGCTGGCATGGGTGCTCATCATCGTCGGCTTCCTGATGGTCGTGGAATATATGCGCGATTCCATCCGCCGCCAAACCGAACTCGGCAACCTCTCCGACGAATCGATTCGCACCATGCTGTACAGGCATAAAACCGGTCACCGGCCGCCGGCCAACGTCGAGGCACGGCCCGACCACAGCGCAGACACCCTTACCATTCCCTCAACACCGCCGACCAAGGAAGGCAAGCACGCACGATGAGCACAATCTGGAAGCTCTTTACCGGCGACATCAAGCGCTTGACCAGCAATGTGGTGTCCATCATCATCGTGATTGGCTTGGTCATGATTCCCGGCCTGTTCACCTGGTTCAATGTGGCCGCTTGCTGGGATCCGTTCTCTAACATGAAGAACCTGAAGTTCGCCGTAGCCAATGTGGATGAGGGCTATCGATCCGATCTGATTCCGGTTAAAGTCACCGTGGGCGACCAAGTGGTCAACGCCCTGCGCGCCAACAGCGAACTCGACTGGACCATCACCTCCAAGTCCGACGCCATCGAAGGCGCGAAATCCGGTAAATACTATGCGGCCATCGTGATTCCGAAGCAGTTCAGCAAAGACATGATGACCTTCTTCTCCGACGATGTGCAGCACGCCGAGCTGACCTACTACCGCAACGAGAAGAAGAACGCGCTGGCTCCGAACCTACTCAACGAGGGCACCGACGAGGTGGCGGCGGAAATCAACACCGTCTTTGCCAAAACCATCACCTCAGCCGGGCTGGAGATTGCGTCATCGCTGGCTGACCAACTCTCCACGCCCGCAGTGAAAGAGCAACTGAACACCTTCAATACGAATATCGCCGGATTTGCCACCCAGCTCGAGAGCACCGCCGATCTCCTCGGCACCTATGGCTCACTCACCGATTCCGCCGGCGCTCTGCTGGACACCGCGAACGCGCTCATCACGCAGGCTTCCAGCGCCGCGCAACAAGGCAGCACAGATCTCAAAGGCGCCAAACAAGGCGTCAGCGATGTGGCCGGCGCACTCAGCACCACCACCGAGGCAATGAGCAACGCGCTGGACACGAGCGCCTCCAGCTTCGGCGCGGTGTCCGATTCCATCGATAAGCTCTATGCCGACGCGAACAGCGGAGCCACCACGACCGCCGACGAGCTGGAACACCAGGCCACAGCCGTGGGCAAGCAGACCGCGCAATATACCGAAATCCGCAATACGCTGGCCGGACTACTGGGCGACGATTCGTCCATCGTCAAGGCATTGGACCGCTCAATCACACGGCAGACCAGGTTGCAGCAGGCGCTGAACACGACAGCCAGCGATATCCGCCAGGGCAACCAAGACGCGCAGAACCAGCGGGCGCAGGTCAAGGATCTGGCCAAGCAGGCGCAAAACAGCATTGCCAGCATCACCGCGGATTACGCCAGTAACGTGCAGCCACAAATCGAGTCCTTGTCGGCCACGGTTGCCGATGCTTCCAGTGTTCTGGACACCAGCGCGGCCAAGTTGAACACCACACTCAGCGATCTGCGAAGCACATCAAGCGATGCCGACAGCATGCTTGCCGATGCCCACGCCACATTGGACAAAGTGGCCAACAAACTACGCTCCGCAAGCTCCGAACTGACGTCGTTCAACGGCAAGCTGAGCGAGGCACTGAACAGCGGCGACATGAGCATGGTCAAGGAGGTGTTGGGCAACGACCCCGAAACGTTGGCCAGCACCTTGGCCGCTCCAGTGCAGCTCAAACGCAAGGCCGTGTTCCCTGTGGCGAATTTCGGCTCCTCAATGGCCCCGTTCTATACGCTGATTCCGCTGTGGGTCGGATCGCTACTGATGGCGGTCACGCTCAAAACCTCCGTGTCGCGGCGCACCCGCGAATCACTGGGCAACCCGCGCCCACATCAGCTATTCCTAGGCCATTACGGGGTGTTCGCGCTGATTGCGTTGCTGCAGTCCACTGTGTCCTTGGGCGGCGATTTGCTGTTCCTGCACGTGCAGGCCGTGCATCCGCTGCTGTTCATGCTGACAGGGTGGCTGGCTTCGCTGGTGTTCTCGTTCTTCGCCTACACCATGGTGGCGAGCTTCGGCAATGTGGGCAAGGCAATCGGCGTGCTGATGCTCATCGTGCAGATATCGGGCGCGAACGCCGCCTACCCGATGCAAATGCTGCCTGATTTCATCGCGAAAGTCAGCCCGTTCCTGCCACTCACCCACGCAGTGACGATGATGCGCGCGGCTATTGCCGGCATCTACGACATGGACTATTGGAGGGCTGCCGGACTGCTGCTGGCGTTCATACCGCCGCTGTTGCTGTTGGGACTGCTGCTGCGCAAGCCACTGGTGAAGTTCAACCAGTGGTATGTGGCGCAGGTCGAGAGCACTAAGGTACTGAGCTAGGGAATATGGCCCGAGCCGACGACATGAACCACCCTCAGTCCGGCTCCGCCGGCCAGCTCCCGCCAGCGGGAGCACATGTTGAAGAGAAGAGATGATGGAGAGGACAACGGACACGATGCTCCGAGGCGAGCGCACCCGCGAGGCGACGGATCGCAAGCTGATGCAGACCACGCTGCAGATCGCCGTGGATCGCGGCATCAGCGGCGTGACCATCGAAGAGGTGGCTCGTCGTTCCGGCGTGGCCAAAACCACGATTTACCGCCGTTACCATAATGCTGACGAGCTGCTGCGCGAGATCAGTGCCATGTATCTGGTCAACCCGGACGCCGGCCCAGTACCCAGCCCCACGCGGGAGCATTTCACTCAGTTGTTGCAACGACTGGTGGACTGGGTGCGCAATAACAACATCGATGTCAAGCGCGTAGGCATTGTGCTATCCAGCGAGGCCGAATTTTTCCAGCACATTGTCAATCAGGTGATTACGCCGTGGCTGAGTCGAGTTGCCGCATTCTTGAAGCAGGGCGTGACGCAAGGTGTATTCCGCGAAAGTGTTGACGAGAAACTGCTGTTATCCACCATCATCGGGTCTTTGGTGGCGTATGAGGCCATCGAAGGCAAAGCGATGGATGACGACACCGCCTGGGCCGCCCGTATGTCTGATCTACTCTGGCCGGCGTTACTGAAGTAACGGACTACACGTGCACTTCGCCTTCGAGGGGCTGATTTGGTCTTTTCAGAACATCTATCTCCGCTTCAAGGGGCTGATGGCAAAGTAGACAGGCACTAAAAACGGCAGAATAACGTAACCAATATGCGTCTGATAGTTGAGATCTCGCCCTCAAGCAGCCCCTCGAAGCGCAAGTAGAGGTTCCGGAAAGGCCAAATCAGCCCCTTGAAGCGGAGAATGCCCATTCCCGCGGTTGAAAAAACTGCAGATGTCTACCTACTACTGAATGGACGCCTCTTGGCGGGCGACTTCGAGGGCTTTGTTAAAGGCGTCGGAAGTCCAGCTGGCGCCGGCGACCTTATCCACCTTGAGGCCCTTCAGGGGCTTGCCGTCCACCACGCCGTTGATGGCTTTGGCGAAGTCATCTTGGTGGCCCTTGGAAATCTTGGTGAACGGGTGACCCACGATTTCCACGTTCTCAACGTTGCCGTCCTTGATGGTCAGATGAACATCGATGGAATCCTCGCCGACCGGGCCATACTGACCGTTGATGGAGTAGTCGCCGTCCTTGTAGTTGCCGGTGTCCTTTTTGTCGGATGTGGTGGTGGACGGGTCGTTCTGAGACGAGCTGGAATCGGAACCATTCGAGCTATCCGACTGGGATTGCGACTGCTCTTCCTGCGATTTCTGGGTCTCGCCCGAATTGCCGGCATACGCGTCATCCATCGGCGTGGCCTTGGATTCGCCACACCCGGCCAGCAGCGCACCGGCCACGACCAGTCCAGCCGCCGCCAGCGTCGCGGACTTCTTCAACGTGTTCTTTTCAGTCATATTCAATATCCTATTCGCACCTCACACTGGCTCCCCTCGTGCCCGGGGGAAGCCAATATACGGCCCTACTCTTCGCCGCCGGTTTTTGCGGCCTTGGTGGGGTCGGCGAATCCGATGGCGGTTTCGCCGTTTTGTGCGCCTTCCACCTGCGCACCCGTGGAAGCGGGCTTTCCACCGACCGCCTCATACGCCTTGCGCGCATCCTCGTCATTCCACTTCTCACCGACGAGCACGCCGTGGTTGAGCATGATCTCGCGCTGCGCGCAGCTGGCGACCAGCGCATCGTGCGTAACCACAATGATTGTGGTGCCCTGTTCATGCAGCTTGCGGAACAGGTCGAGCACGATCTTCTCGTTCTTCTCGTCAAGGTTACCGGTGGGCTCGTCGGCCAGAATCAGCTTCGGATCGTTGATTAGCGCACGAGCCACGCACACGCGCTGCTGCTCGCCGCCGGAGAGCTGGCCGGGCAGGTGGTGGGCGCGATCCTTCAGACCAACTTTCTCCAGCGCTTCCATGGCCTGCTTCTCATCGACCACCGAATGGTAGTACTGCGCCACCATCACGTTTTCCACAGCGGTCAGGTGCGGCACCAGATAAAACTTCTGGAATACCAGGCCGATGAGGTTCTTACGCACGTCGGCCAGCTGCGTGGCGTTCAGATCCTCCAGCTTGCGGCCCTCGAGCTTCACGGAACCCTTGGAGGGCGTGTCCATGCAGCCAATCATGTTCATCAGCGTGGTCTTGCCCGAACCGGAGGAACCGACGATGGCCAGCCATTCGCCTTCCGGCACGGTCAGATTGAGGTCGTCTACGGCGTGCAGGTCGCCGTAGATCTTCGAGATGTGGTCGAGTTCAAGTAGCATGACGATTCTCTTTCTTTATTCTTCGCGAAGCACAACGGCAGGGTCAATACGGGTGGCGCGGTGGACGGGCGGGATGGAGGCGACTACGGCGACCAACGCGCTGAACACCACGGAAATCAGCGCCAGCCACCAGTTGAATCCGATGGAGCGCTCGAACACCGCCACGCACAGCCAGCTGGCGAGGCCGTAGCCGATTGCAGTGCCAATCAGACCACCGATGAGGCCATAGAACACCGATTCGACATAAAACTCAATGCCGATTGCGCGCGATCTGGCACCGAGGGCCTTACGCAGGCCGATTTCGTTGCGTCGTTGCGAGACGATCGAGCTGATTGTGGTGCCAACGCCGACGAGCGTAAGCACCAGCACCACGAGCGAGACGACCCAGAACAGCGTCTGCAACATGGTGATGATGCGGGTGTCAGAGGCGGTGATCTTAGTGACCTGCTGCGCCTTGACGTGCATGGAAGTCATCTCATTGATACTGGAAACCAGCCCTGCGAGGTCGCTGGTTCCGGCCGAATATTCAATAACGTCCACGCCGCGCGTCACGCCGGTGAGCTTGTTGACGTCGGCGTTGGTGGCGTAGATGATCGAATCCTCGCTGCCGCCGGTGTCCACGATGCCGGCCACACGGAATTCGGTGCCGGAGGTATCCATGATGTCGCTGGAGACGCGGCCGTCTTGAGTTGGCTGATCGGACGGGGATTGGCCTGATTGGCCATTAGAGGTTTGGCTTGAGGACGACTGGTCCGAGGATGACGAGCCTGACATATCCATACCAGCCATGTCGCCAGACATATCCATGCCTTGCATGTCGTTGGACGAGTTTTGGGAGCTGCTTGAGGAGGTCTCGTCATTCGCCGAGCCGGTCCCCTCGTTAGAGGAGGCCGAAGTACCAGTAGAGCTGGCATTATCGGACGCACGGTAACCGATAGTGATGGCGGAGCCCACCTTGAGACCGATAGCATCGGCGATGTCACGGCCGACCAGCACCTTGCCGGAGGACGGCCACTTACCGTCGACCACCCAGTGATGATTGAGGTTCTTTACCTGCGCCGCATCGACACCGGCCATCACATACGGAGACGCGTTCACACGCACGTTTTCGTAGCGATAGGTGGCGTATTTCGCAGAACCCTTGGCTTTGACCATTTCAGTGGTGTGCTGGACCATCGACTCATCTATGCCGGCCTTATCCCCAGTGGATTCGGTAGGCGTGACAATCAGATTTGCGCCATACGCACGCATCTCCTCATTCATCTGCTGCGGCACGGCGATGCAAATCATCGCCAAGCAGAACAGTGTGGCCGCGCCGACCAGAGACGCCACTACCGCCATCATCGCGCGCGAACGACGGCGGAACACGGCGCTGAACAGCATCCTGAAGAACATGCCGGTGTTAGTCATCGGTTTCCTCCTTCCCAGTTATGTGGGCAAACTCAGCGGCCATGGAGCACCTCCGCGGGCTTGAGGTTCAGAATCGAACGAATCGAAGAGGCGGATGCCAACAGCACGGTGACGGCCAGCAGCACGAACACCAGCACGAACACCATGGGCCGCATGGTGATGCCGGAGCTGAACACCACCTGCCCAATCAGCTGCGCCACACCCGAACCAAGCAGCGCACCCACAATCGCGCCCAGCAACGAAATCGTCGCCGTTTCAGCCATCATCAGGCGGGACACTGCGGCATCGGTGGCACCGAGCGCCTTGAGCAACGCCAGCTCACCGGACCGTTCGCCGATCGAGGCGACCATCAGGTTGGCCACGGCCACGGTGGCGGCAATCAGACTCAGCACGGTCATCAAAATCATCACGGCCTGCGTCTTTTGCAGCACATTGCCCTGCAAAGCGGCCACCTGACGCACCTGCTTGGCCACAGCGCCCGGAATCACCTCTTCAATTTGGTAGGCGATTGAGCTTGGGTAGGCGGTGCAGTACCAGGTCTCCCACTCGTCCTGGCTCAGCACGGACGGGTTCTGCGCGGCTTTACGGGCCAGGTCGTTCTCCGGCGTGGTCAGGGCCTTGACCTCGATCTTGTCCACCGAATCGGGCAAATCGGCCAGCACCTGAGCGATGGAGGATGCGATGTATAGCGAGCCGTTATCCTCGTCACCGGAATCGTAGACGCCGGTGAGCGTGATTTTCTGCTCGTTCTTCTTGCCCGAGGCGGTGGTTTTGTTGAGGGTCACGGTGTCGCCGGTTGTTACGCCGAGTTCGGTGGCCAGCGTCTTGCCGATAATGCCCTGGTCGGAATCGTCCTTGGGCCACTTGCCGTCAAGCTGCCACCACGAACGCATGCCCTCGACGCCCACCACGGTGGTCTCGCCGGTGGAGAGCTTCAGGTTCTTGTTGAACCAGGTGCCGACGATCGACGCATTGATGCCGTTTACGGTGGCGTGAATGTTGAGCTGCGGCGCGAAGTTGGTGATGTTGAACGCCCAGAAAATTGTTTTGATCTTGGCCGCGTCCGATTCCTTCAGAAAGGCGGTCGGATCGCTGGTGGACGCCACGCCGCCTGCCTCGGTGTTGTACAGGTCGGAGACGACCGCATCCGCCTTGGGCTGTACGGTGATGTTCGAACCGTAGGTGGACAGCTCGGCGTTGAGCTTGTCGCCCACGTCGAACACGACGCCCAGCATCGACACAGACACCGTCGCCGAAAGACATACGGTAAGCGCGATGAGCAGGCGCCGGCGCAGCTGGCGGGTGAACGATCGAGCGATCATACGCAGAAAGAACATGGTTTTTGCCTCCTGCCTTCACTCACTGGAAGTGGGCGCTCAGCGCGTCCAGATCGGTGGTTTGAATGGTGATCTTGCCGTTGCCGGTCTTGTACGGGAACGGAATCGGGTTGCAGCCACCCTTGAAGCCGATGGTCGCCAGGTTGATGGCCACCTCGCACTTCTTGCAGATGATCTTGCCATCCTTTTCGTAATAGCCGGCGTCGCCACAGTTCTCGCAGGCGTCCAGACCGATGCCATACGCACCACCGTTCTTCTTGATGATGATGAAGCGCATGACGGTGCCGTCCTTGGCCTTGTATTCAAAGCGGTGCAGATGGCCGTCCTCAACTTGGCTGAATGGGATGGTGGCCACGCCGTCCTTGAGTGAGTAGGCCTCCGGTGGCGAAAGGGTGATGGTCTGCTGGGTTGCGGCGACGCCGACGGTGAGGGTCAGCGTGACACCAATCATCGCCACGAGGCTCCATACGGCGGAGGCCACGGCACGGCGGCGGAATGCCTTGTGTTTGCGTCCGATGGCTTCATTCGCACCGGTCAGCGGCATGCGGAAGCCGGCCACCGCGGAGGCAACGGCCGGAATCAGGAACACGAATGCCTGCGCCATGATCATCCAGCTGTTGTGGTTGATCGACCATGCGAGGGCCACGAAGGCCGTGTGGCCCATCGGGAAGCCGTGCGCCTGCAGAATCTGCATGACACCGGTCAGGTGCTGGATGAAGAGAATCACCATCACCGCGAGGACCGCGGCGGTGAACGAGGCGCGCACTGCGGTGGAGCGCAGCGTGCGGAAGATGGCGGCCACGATAATCGACATGGCCAGGCCCAGCGCGAAGCCGAGCGCGCGCAACAGCATGTCGGAGGTGAAGATCGGATCGCCGGGCTCCACCCAGATGGTCAGCTGCAGAATAACGTCCGGCAGTGCGTAGAACAGGGTGAGCGCGATGTCGATGGCGGCGATGGCGTTCGCGATGTGCATGATGGCCTTGTGCCGCTGCCAATTGGTGGTGATGCGACGTGCGAACACTACGACGATGATGGCGAGGATGTCGGCAATGATCGCGCACCACAGCACCGGATAGTTGACGAATGTGCGCTGGTTGATCACGGCCGAGGCGCGCAGGCTCGCGAACACGATGGCGGCGATCAGGCCAACGATCAAGCCGATGAGACGCCAATGCGCGCTGGCGGGCTTGTCTCGCCCTTCGCCGACCGCGAGCATCACGCTCAGGCACATCACCAGTAATGCGGGGGCCAATGTTCCCGGCATCACTGCCACGAATTGTTCAAGCATTCGCGTCCTTTCTTTGCATTGGCGCTAAAAGTAATATAAGCCCCCTCTGACGAGGGGGCTGTCTGCGTAGCAGACTGGGGGAGAGACTCCACGTATTGTTTTACTGTTCTTCTCTCCCTCAGTCCGCCTTCGGCGTCCAGCTCCCTCATCAGAGGGAGCTTAATAAATCACCAGCAATTATGGACGGCCTGCGGCCGGCTCAATGCTGCTCGCGATGCTGTCGCATCGCTCGTGACGGTTACAAACAGCCCACCGGGCTTACGCCGTCACCACTGACGCGGGGTGTAGTCCCAGTTGTCGAAGGTGACCTCGATCGGCTCGGTCCAGAACTGGTGGTTCTTCACACCGGTCTCCGGGTCGACGTGCAGCATCCAGCCCTTGGCGGCCGGGGACTCGATGGAGAGCTTGAGCTGGTAGGTGCCAGCCTTGTCGAGCTTGACGTTGGCGCCGTAGTGCGGGCCATCGGAGGCGTTCATCTGCATGAAGGTACCGGAGGTGGCCTTGCCGCCCTCGACCTCCTTGCCGGTGGACTTGTCGATGATGGTGTAGTTCACGGTCAGGTCAGGAACGAAGTCTCCCTTGCCGTAGCCGTAGTCGGTGCCTTCCTGGGAGGCGTGGATGTCGGCTTCCAGGTGGAAGCTCGCATCGGCGGCCTTCAGACCGGAGGAGGCGGGCTCCATGTCGATCGGCTGGAAGTAGACAGCGCCTACGGTCAGCGGGCCGGCAGGCTTATCCTGCTCCTCAGCGGTGCCGGAAGGACCAACCGGGACCTCTTCAAAGCCAGCGGTATCGCTCGGGGCATCAGCCTTGGCTGAATCGTCCTTCTTGGCGGTGTCGGAGGAGCTGGTAGACGCCTTGGTGTCGGAGGCGTTGTTGGACGAACCGCAAGCAGCCATCGAAACAGCCATGGAGCCGGCGAGCAGCACGCCGAGCAGAGCGGCAAGCTTCTTGTTCTTCATCATTTCTCTATATTCCTTTTGTTGTGGTGAATGGATTATTCACGACTTCTTTTTTTGTTTTTAGTTGTGACGGCGCGGGGCGGAATCGCTTCCGTCTCCATGCCGCAAGTTTGTGTTGCGTTACGCCTGAGCGGCAGCCTCGCTAGCCTTCGCATCCGGGGCGGCGGCGAATTGAGCCTTGGCTTTGCGCTGTTTGATGAATCCGACTACGAACAGCGCGATAACGGCGATGGCCGCCAGCACCTGCGCGATGATGCATTCAACGTACGGGTAGAAGCCAAGCCAATCGTTGGTGGGCATGCCCGGCAAGTAGTTGGCGGGCAGCAGGTCGCCCTCGATCAGCGCATGCACACCGCCGCCGGCGAAGACGACCACCAGCACGGACATCAAGATCGAAGTGACCAAGAAGAACGGGCCAATCGGAATCTTCACGGAGGTGAAGCGAATCACCAGGAAGATAATCACGAGAACCACGGCGGCGGCAAGTGCACCGACCACCATGCCGTGCGTATCCTGGCTCATCGTGTAGATGGACTGGTAGAAGATCACGGTTTCGGCGCCCTCGCGGAACACGGCGAGGAAGCTCAACATGGCGAGCGAGACCACCGTACGGGAAGCCACCTTCTCGCCGGCCTCGACCTGCGAGGAGACGGACGCCACTGCGGCTTCGGTCTTTTCCTTGATGTAGCGGTTCCAGGCCTCGACCGAGGACTTGTTGAGCATCCAGTTGCTGGTCCACAGCAGCATGCACATGGCGATGAGCGCACACACGCCCTCCATGATCTCCTGCAGCGGGCCGGAGCCACCGAACGCGACCATGAAGATGATTGCCACCACGCCTGCGCCGGCCAGACCGGCGAGCACGCCCACGTAGATCCACTTGGTGAAGCGCTTGTTGCCGGACTTGACGAGGTAGGCCACCACGGCGGCGACCACGAGCAGGGCTTCGAGACCCTCACGGATAAGAATCAGGAATGCTTGGCCGACCGAGCTGGTGATGAACTTGAGGAATCCGCCCTCCTGATCGGCAGCGCCACCGTCGAGCTTGGCGGCATCGGTGGTCAGCATGTTCTTCAGGTCTTCGACGTACTTCTTGACTTCAGAGGTCGACTTGCCGGTGTTCATCGAGGAGCGGCACAGCTTGAACTGGTATTCCACCTGGGAGACGCGGTTGCCACTGATGGCGCTCAGCACGGTCTTCTCGAAACCGAGCTTTTCGTAGTGCTGGTAGTAGGCGTCATTCACAAGCGTGGCGCCCTTGGCAGCGTCGCCGCCTTCATAGGCCTTGTATGCATTGTCCAGAATCGGAAGCATCGCGTCTGCGACGTCTTTCCAAGTCTTGGCCGTGTTCTTGGTGCGCTTCTTCTTGGCGTCGAGTTCCTTGCGCTCCTTGGCGATCTGCTTCTGGAGATTCTCGTTGTACTGCTTCGGCTTGGCGAGCTGGGTATTGGCGTCGAGCTGCTGGGCAGTGGCGTCGAGGTCGGCGCTCAGGGCGTCGATTTTTTGGGTGAGCTGATCATCGTTGCCGGCCGTGTAAGAGAGGTTCTGTATGTCTTGGAAAGCCTGCTGCTGGGCGGTCTGCTTATCCGAGCTAATGGTGTCACGCACCACGGCGGTGAAGTTGGAGGCGATGTAGATAGTGTTGTACGCGGACATAAACGCGGACGTGGAGCCGGCAGTGTTGCCGGACTTATATTCTTTGGCGCCTTCTTGCAGCTGCGCCTCGATGGCCTTGGACACGTCGGCCCAGGTCGTGTACTCAACGCCGCTGGTGTCCGTCTTATCGGCTGCGGTAACCACCGTGGCCGTTGGCGTATCCGCGAAGGCAGACTGCGGGATGACTGCGGCGGGAAGGAAGGTCGCGGCAATCAATGCGAACAGGAACACGACGGCAGCCATTGCACGCGCCGAAATCGGGGACGACTGCTGATGGGCAGCGTCCACCTGCATCGCGCGCGCGAAGGAATCGGCAACGTGCGTATCGTGTTCTCGAATTGTGTTCAGTTCAGCGGACTGCGCACAGGCGCGACGAACCATGCTAAACCCTCTCTCACTGCAAATACCTCATTAGCTCAATAGCTCAAGACCAATTATGAACTCTATAGAAAAAAATTCTTCAACAACAGTCTTGATTTTCTAGTAGATGTGCGGTATCGAGAGCTGGTTTCGTCATTCAAGAGCCATTAAAATGTCTCACTATTTGAAAGATTGGCGCTCAATGCTGACTGCGATTCCAGCATGTGAGCGGTAACATCCCCTCATATTGTGCGGCTATGCGGCTGTGTGTTTTTTTGACTGCACGGCTGTACTGTTGCGCGACTGCGCAGCTCAGCATGAGGCAGACTTCTCATCCACGATGCATTTGCACAGCCAAAAGACGAGAGACGCGAGCGACAAAGCTGTCCGCGCACCAAAAATCGGAGGCGGAGGATACAAGATTCGAACTCACGCCACGCCGAGTATGCACTTATCCGAGACCTGTGGTAGTTTATTCGAGTTGCCTACTGAGCACGGTTTCACCGAGCATAGTACGGCATGGAGGATTCGCCTAGTGGTCTATGGCGCACGCTTGGAAAGCGTGTTGGTGTAACAGCCTCACGAGTTCGAATCTCGTATCCTCCGCCAACAGGGTTTTGAGCGAAATCTCAAAACCCTTTTTTCATGCCGAAAACGGCGGTTTTTCAACGATTTTGGCAGTTTTTCAACGATTCTCCGCTCTACATCTCCATCCTTTTCGACCCGTCTTTTGCGGTAAGATAGGCGGCAAGATAAGCGGCGCCGCTTAAGCACTTGAGCGGCAGGCCACAGAGTCACCCGCTTAACAGTTTTACATCGGTTGGAGTTGATCATCATGGCACGCACTTCGCAAAGCACACGGTCAGCCAGCCGACGCCGCCGGTTCGGCAAAATCGAGAGAAAAATCAGCGCCAACGGACAGATCTCCTACGATGCCTCATACATCCCACCCGTCGAAGCGCGAGCCCAGTATCCTCATCTCCCAGCACGCATCCACAAGCGATTCGACGAAGGCTACGAGACCCAGGCGGAAGCATGGCTCAACGAGGCGAAGCGACTGATCGATCTGAACGCATGGGCCCCACCGGAGGTCATGGACAATGCCGATGCCGGCAGCAAAGTGCTGTTCCGCGATTATGCGGCCGACTATGTGGAGAAGCGCCGTAAGGCGAACAACGAGCCGATCCAGCAGACCACCAAGGAGAAGTATCAGCAGTATCTGCGCGACTATCTGAATCCGGTTCTGGGCAACAGGCCCATGGCCGCCATCAGGCCTGCGGATATACGTCAGTGGTACGACAGCATGCACGTCACCAAGGATGGATGCGGCGAAAGCATCCGCCGGCATGTGTTCGAGCTGTTGGACGGCATTATGTCCCATGCGGCCAATGCGCCGCTGGATGATGCCGGCACCACGTTGATCAAGCGCAGCCCGGTTCAATTCAAGGTTCCGCGCCCCGCCACGAAGCATGTGTACAAGATCGCAACCTATGCGCAAGTGCAGGCCATCGCCGATCAGATGCCACCAAGCCTGGCATTGGCAGTGACATTATCCGGTTTTCTTGGGCTACGCCAAGGCGAAGCACTGGGCTTACAGCGTCACGATTTCGAGCTGAACGAGCAACCGCCTATCGTGCATATTCGCCGGGCCGCCACGGAGATTCTGCGCAATGGGCACAAGGAGCAGATACTTGGTTCCACGAAAACGCCCAGCAGTGTGCGCGATATCGAGATCCCTGCGCCCCTAGTGCCGATTATCAAGCGCCATCTGGAAATCTACATGGACGACAAGCCGACTGCTCTGGTGTTTACTGGTACTCGCACACATGGGATCGTTCGCGGCCAGTCGTTGCGCAGCGCGTTCATCCGTGCAGTCAAAGCCGTTGGCGACCCTGACTTGCAGGGCATGGATTTCCACGATCTGCGGCATTCTGGTTTGACGCTGATGGCCGAAGCCGGTGCTACCGTCGGACAACTGATGCAGCGAGGCGGACACACGAACATCAAAACCGTTGCCGTGTATCAGCAGTCCAGCGCCGAAGCGGAGGCCAAGCTGCGCGCGAAGATCGAATCGAACATCAACGCTTCCACTGGACTGCCCAGTGAAACTGCAGACGCAGAAGTCGATACTCCGAATATGTCAGATGCGTCGCTTGCCGCCAACACGGCTACTGCACCGACAACCGCAGAGTCTGCGAGCGCCAAGCACACAACCACCGCACTTACCAAGAACGATGCAACACCGAATACCATGGCAATCGAAGAGAGCGCATCAAGCCCTGCCAATACGCCAAACACCCAGCAGCCCGCTTCGCCAGATGCTGTTCCTGCCAACGCCGAAAATTCAGTCCTTCAAGTATTGGCGGACACCATCGCCGCCATGCCCTCCGATGCCCGACTGAGCGTGCTGAGAGCCTTGGACGATGACAAACGCGCGAAGATCCTCAAGCTGCTGCCCCTGGACGTACAGGTGGATACAGTTCAGCGGCTTATTCAGGCACTTGCCTGATACCGGCCCGATCTCTTCGCTAAGCCGAAAAATCTTGCTAACAAATTCAACCAATTTCTACCAGAAGCCAACAAGACTCAAGGCCATTGGGCTCAACCAAGACAGCTGGACTCATCAAAGGAAACACGCCATAAACCAAGCTCATTGCAACCAACCAAGCCTATTCGGTTTATTCCGAATAGCCTTTTTCGTCGCACAATCACTTGTTTTCGTTGAAATTCCAACGATTTCTCGCCCGCACATCTAGTTCGTGCTTCAGCCGTTTTCAGCCTTTGCGCTCCTCGACGCAACGTCATATTCTGAATTTCAGCTTCCCGGGGAGCCGGCAAAGAACCCGGGGAACATGCACCGGTGCAGCCGCTAACCACAACAGAACCATCTAGAGCGAAGTGCGTCCGTATTTGGCGAAAACACTTCGCTCTTCAGGCTCTGTTCCGCACGAGAGTAAGGAAGCATATGGCTGCAATTCCAACGAAGAACGACTATCCGCGTCTCACCGCCAAGCCAGCGCAAGTGGCAGAGATGCTGGGATACAAGGACGTGAAAAGTGTCTACGGGTTAATCAGAACCGGAAAGATTCGCGCCCGCAAGGTAGGTAACACGTTTCTGGTGAATCTCACCAGCGTGCGCGAATTCGCAGGTGAGGAGTGAGCATGGAGACCTCATATGAGCAAGTGCTCGAAGCAGTGAGACGCTATCCGCGAGATCTCAAGCTTCAAGAGCTTCCGCGCGACACCTCCGGAAGACAACATGCACAGTGCAGCTGCCCAGCCCATGACGGAGACGGCGGCACTTCGCTGCACATCACCTACGACCAGTCCGACGGCAAAACCATGCTGCACTGCTTCGGAGCGGAACACTGCGATGCCGCTGCCATTGCCGATGCACTGGGATTGAAAATCATCGACCTGTTCGACCAACAAAGCGGACCTCAAGGCCATGCCGGTTACAGCAGCTACAACAGTTACAGCTGCGATAGCCGGCTCACTGCCGCCGATTTGGCGTCCATACGGCATGCGAATGCTCCACTTCTCAACAGAAATGAGACAACGACGATTACACCTACGCACACGGAAAACTCTGCGGAAATCAGACAACAGTACGCGATGCCCAAACCGTACTTGGAACCATTGGTCTTAGGCCAATCCCCTATGTTCGCCGCCATCTGCGCAGCTATTGCAGTTCAGCCAAATATCGGCCTGTTGCACGGCACTTGCCCAAACTGCGGCACAGCCGACTCGCTCACTGTGCTGTATTCCCCGCTGGAAAGCGCCACATTGCTCCGGTGCAGCACTTGCCAAGCCGACGATGTACTCAACGCACTGAACGCTCCCGCTACGCTGGCTCGTTCCAATGGCTATGAAGCAATGATCTACGACAGCGAGCGCGGCACAGCATACGAATATGCGGACGGTCTGATTGTCCGCCGCTCACCGGCCAAGCGAATCTCACAAAGCGGCAACACCGCCGACAAGCACCCATTGTGGATGGCCGCCGACGCGAAACGTGCCGTGGCATTGGGCAAGCCAGTGTATCTGACGGAGGGAGAAAAAGATGCCGGCACATTGCGAGCGCTCGACTATGCCGCTGTAACCGCAGCGGGAGGTGGCGGCAACTTCGCCACGAAGCTGGATCTCGATTCGGCTCGCTTAGCCCTTAGTGGGGCTGATGTGGTTGCCATTGTGGATAAGGACGACACTGGCGCTCGCTGGAAGGAGCAAGTGGCGCAGACGCTGACGCCGTTCGTGCGATCACTGACTTTTATCCAAGCAGCTGGCGAGGCTCACGATGCTTCCGACGCTGCGATGAGCGGCGTGGAATTCGAGATTCTGCCAAGAGAAAGTATCCAGCATGAGTCTGAGCTCGAGCCTGAGCTGATGTCCCGCGCCTATTCGCTGACCCGTTTGGCTGATGTGGAACCGGAGCGACCGTTGTGGTTGTGGCCGGGCCACATTCCCAAGGGGAAGATCGTACTGATTGACGGCGATCCGGCGACTGGCAAAAGCACTTTGGCCTTGGATATTGCAGCTCACGTCACCACGGGAGCAGCATGGCCGGATGGGTCCGCTGGATGCGAGCCTGCGAACGTGCTGCTGTTGACTGCGGAAGACGGACTGGCGGACACCGTGAGCCCACGCATTCGCGCCGCACAAGGCGACACATCCAAGATGTTCGCCCTATCGGAGGTCTTCAAGGATGGCAAGGAGGTAGCGATTACGCTCACCGACGCACTGCCACAGATAGCACAGGCTGTGCGTGAGCAGCATATCGGCCTGATTGTCGTGGATGTGCTGATATCGTTTTTGGGCAGCGACACCAACAGCTACAAGGATCAGGATATTCGCGCACAGGTGATGGCTCCGCTCAAGCGGCTGTGTGAGGAAACCGGCTGCACAGTTATCGCGCTACGCCATCTCAACAAAGGGCAGGGAGCGGCGATCTACCGTGGAGGCGGCAGCATCGGCATCATCGGCGCAGCACGAGCCGCTTTTCTGGTGGCGAAGGATCCGGAGAATGAGGAACGGCGACTGTTCGCACCGGTCAAGTTCAATCTGGGGCCAATGCCACGAGCCATGGCCTACCGGTTGGAGGATAATCCGCTGCTTGGCTGCGCACATGTCCACTGGCTGGGCGAAACGGACGATACGGCGGAATCGCACAACCAGAGTGCTTACGGCCCCAGCGAACGTGAGGATAGTGACGTGCGTACGTTCATCCAAGACTACTTCGACCACAACAAGGAGCTCACACCGGATGGCTTGTATTGGGGTGTGCCGTCGTACAGAGTAATCAACGAAGCGAAAGGCGAGTTCAGCAAGCAGTAAGTTCTGGACGGCAGACGACGCCCAAAGCCACTGCTGGCAAGCAAGAAGTACGGCAACATGTGGTGGTGACTGTCTCCGGATTATGCGGATCATCCGAATCAGGAAAGCTCTGAAGATTTGAGTGCGGAAGCCACGGACACCCTCAGCGGTGAACAAACTGAGGCTTCAGAAGCAACTGTGCCGGATCCGGTCGCTGTCACAAGAGCTGCTGCCATCTTGCCTCCTTCGTCAAAACCAAGCTATTGCAACGTTCCGTACGAACCAGACAAGACGGTGTTTCCCACCTTGTCCGACGACGCCGATCCGTGGGCATTACCAGAGAAAACGCAAGATCTGCAAGGACTTACGGCAGGCGAACCGACATCTGAACTGGCAAGACGGCAAGATGGCACCAGCGAGAACACCACCTATCATCTTGCAACAGGTAAAGCCGACGATTCCGTCACAGACATTGACAGCTGGAAGACGCACCTACCTCCCTACGCAACAAACCGGCGCTACCATCAGCTCAATGCCACGCAATTGAATGAACTCATCGACAAAGGAGGTCTATGGACCAGCAAAGCCAAACAGGAGATGCGGCACCGCAATTACAGATAGCCAACTTTCTGAGATGAAAGATGCCCAGTGTATCCATCGCAGAAGACGACTCAAACATCTGGCCGCTATTAAAAACAATAGCGGCCTTTCTTCTTAAGAATGAAGAACCGATCAGCACAATCCAATGGCAACAACTCGATATACTATCAAGCCATGCTTAAGGATGAAGAACACCATGAACATGTAAGCGCGTTGCCGTCTATAGCGAAAATAACGCAAGCAACGCCGAATCTAATGGCAATAAGCCCCAACATGACGCATCAGCTGCTAGATACCATTCAAAAAACCCCAGAAATCAGCAACAACCTGCGACTTATATCCACTCCCCTCGAAACAAGCACTTCAGCAATTCAAACTTTCCTAGAGCAGCAAGAGAAAGCCCTCAAAACAATCTCTAACTTATCTTCAAGCACAATCCTGTCTTCCATAAAACCTATTCAGGACAGCCTTCGTGACGCACTAGCAAAATTTGATTTTGCTCATTACGACGAAAAATATCTGAACGTATATTCCGGGATTTCGCAAGTATTAAAACAATATGAAGAGACACAATCAAACCTGCAAAAGTATTATCGATCCATAACCCCTAGTTATTTCCATAGCTCTAACGAGTCACCTCATTACTACTCTCCTGAGATGACCAGTCCTTCAGATTTTTTTGACTCCAAAAGTGGACGCATCGAGAGTATAGAAGATTTAAATAATGCAATCCTTCTACTGCAAAAGCATGTATCAAATATACCGTTATACTGGCGAGGACAAAATAATGCCTCTTGGGGACTACATAGCAAATTATTTCGCCTACTAATGACGCAAAATGGAGTTGTTTCCCCTCAACAGAAGCCCAAAACCAAACAGCCCTATCCGACCGAAGACCAGATGATTCACGCTGAGAAGCAGATTCTTAATCTTGCTCGTCAAGACTGGCGATATGGAAACATGTCTGCTTTAGAGATATTCGCACGCATTCAGCACTTTGGCGGCCCCACACGCCTACTCGACGCATCCTGCAACCCATATATAGCTGCTTGGTTCGCCGTCTATGACCCAACGCACGAGCACGAAGATCATGACGCGCGCCTATTCGCTTTAGCTGGATACGCATCAGGCAATAATGAGCAACCAGACTACTCCGAAGAACTGCTAAGTCGCGACCCTTTCTGGTTCAACCTGCACGATTACGAGCAACGCGCAGCAGCCAACTGGGGAACCGGATCACGCCGTATCGTATGGCGTCCACCAGAATACGAATCACGTATCGCTGCTCAAAATGCAGTATTTATCCTCGATGGAATTCCAATTACAAATAGTCGAATCCTTCAATATTTTCGCAAGCCTACGGGCAAAGAATATTGGAAGAGGCCAGATATACTCGCAGCTTCCTCAATTTATGCAAAGCCCTTCTCGCCAAATCACAACGCACGTCCGAATCAACGCAATCTAGCACCAACGTATTCATTCGTCATTGCCAAGAAAGCCAAGAAAGAGATACGAAGTTACCTAGAAGGCGCGTTTGGATACCGCGAGTCCTTCATCTACCCCGATTTCGCAGGCCTAGCAAGTAAAACAAACAATATCCAGTTCCCAAATCTAGGTGATCTTCAATAGGCTCCAGGACACGGCTGCAAGTCGAACAAATGTTCTACACCTAGAACTATCATGGACTAATACGCATACAAGACGAGGTAAGGTGGGGACATGGACGATAATCGCACGCACGCGGCTACCAACACAGCACGCCCGCAAGCCCTCGAATTCTTTGCAGGAATAGGCCTAGCACGCCTTGGACTCGAAGAAGCCGGCTTCCAGGTCGAATGGTCGAACGACATCGACGCCGCCAAGTGCGAAATGTATCGCAATAACTTCACGGATACGCCGGGCCACACCCTTGTCGAGGGGGATATGAGTGAGCTCTCCGGCGACGATCTGCCCCACGATGCCTCCATCGCTTGGGGATCCTCCCCTTGCACGGACCTCTCCCTTGCAGGCACTCGTACGGGCCTGAACGGCAAGCAATCCGGCGCTTTCTGGCAATACGTGCGACTGCTCGAAGAACTTGGGAACACCCGGCCGCCGATTGCCGTTCTCGAGAATGTGAACGGATTGGCCACTTCTCACTCTGGGGAAGACCTTGCCGCAGCAGTGCATGCCTTCAATGAACTGGGCTACTCCGTAGACGTATTGTCCATCGACACTCGTCGATTTATCCCTCAGTCCCGACCGCGACTCTTTTTAGTGGGCCTGCAGAATCCGCCGGCCGCCGAACAGTTTGATTCTTCCCTGCGCCCTGACTGGCTGCAGCAGGTCTTTGCGGACACCTCTCTCCGCACGCATCGCGCACCACTGCCCGAACCGCCGTCCCCCCTGATGTCTGGCCTCAATATGTACGTCGAGAGCATGGCTAACGACGACGAACGCTGGTGGAACGCTGAGAGAACTGCCAAATTCCTTGATTCGCTGTCGCCGGTTCAGGCAACTCGTGTAGAAACGTTGCGCAATGGGGCAACCGATTCCTACCGGACTGCTTATCGCCGCACCCGCAACGGCAAAGCCGTGTGGGAAGTCCGCGCAGACGACATCTCCGGCTGCCTACGCACCGCACGAGGCGGCTCTTCTCGCCAAGCGATCATTCGCATGGGCAATGGCAAAACCGCTGTCCGTTGGATGACACCACGCGAATACGCTGCTCTTATGGGCGCAGCCCACTACAACATTACGGGTCTACGCCCCAATCAAGTGATGTTCGGATTCGGCGACGCCGTCTCCGTCCCCGTCGTGGAATGGCTTGGCAAGCACTACTTCATGCCTGCACTGAACGGCACCCTAGGCAAAGACCTATACGTGGAGCAAACTCTGCTCTCAAATCACACTGCATAAGCGAGGCAAACAATGGATCTGACTCCCATCAATGATTTCCGGAAGTCCCATCAGGTAAACACCAAGGGCGCTTTGGCTGCTGCCATCCAGCTCAATCGCTTCTTTTCCGCAGACACGCTTCCCATTGACGCCAGCGACTATCACACGAACAAGGAAGGTCAAGTCAAGGGAATCAGCAAAGATAACTGCCAGAAAATCCTTGCCGAATATGGCATCACACGACTCCTCGCAGCAGAGGGCGGACGAACCAGCCGTGGCACCATGGCATTGATGCATGACTACGCCGAGCTCATTAACGAATTACGCCCAACAACGGAGCAATTCAACGAGATCGAGCAATACTGGGTCAAACGAATTCAGGCATTCTTCACCAGCAAACCATTCAAACTGGAATCCGACAACTCTCTTTCCGTCGATGCGGCTGTAGAACATCTGCTGCAACAGGCAGCGCAGCGACAAAAGGAAAATCCGGGCACTATGTACGTCGGTACCGTTCTGCAACATCTTGTCGCAGCGAAGCTCACCATCGTTGCCCCAGAAGTGGAAATCAACGGCGCGTCCGTTGCTGACGACCCGACCGGGCGCGGAGGCGATTTCAACGTCGGCGACACAGCCATACACTGCACCACTGCCCCAGCATCCCTGCTCATGGATAAATGCCAGCGCAACATCAAGGCTGGACTGCATCCAATCATCATCACTGTGCGCGACCGCGTCAAAACCGCATGGGACTTAGCCTCCGACATGGGCTTCGAAAACCGCCTTGAAGTCTGGGACTTGCAATCGTTTCTTTCCAGCAATGTGCACGAGCATGGCCACTTCACCAACGCAGCACGTCACGAAACCCTTTCGCGTCTGGTCAAGGCTTACAACCAAATCATTGACGAACATGAAAGCGACCCCAGCCTACACATCGAATACAACGGCTGATTTGTTTTAATCCGCCCAGCATCCCGTAACCAGGTCAATGTGAAGTGGCCTGATTTTTGTTCCGCCCTTATAGTGAGGCGGCTTGTGCCGCTTGGTTTGCATGATACTCGGTTTCCACCGCTTCGGGGGTCCTGTAGCCCAGGGACTGGTGGAGCCGCTTCGAGTCCCCGCCACGAGACCCACCGGAACGTCGCCAATTCCAGGCCCTTCAGATCCGCGAAGGGTTTGCGCCGCCATACCAGCTCGGTCCTGTACGCGCCGTCGGCGCTTTCGGCCATGGCGTTGTCGTACGAGTCGCCGACGGTGCCGGTCGACGGCAGCATCCCATATCCCATAACCCTGGTGGTGTACACCGTGCCGGTGTACTGCGTGCCATGGTCGCTGTGGTGGATAAGACCATCCGCGCCGCCGCGGGACGCGGCCCATGAGATCGCCTGCTCCAACGCCTGCAACGGCAGCTCCTGCGTGTTCACGGCCATGGCGCACGCCCATCCCACGATCCGACGGGCGTACACGTCGGCGACGAACGCCGTGTAGCCGAACGAGCCGTTGGCCATGCGCACGTGGGTGATGTCGGCCACGTGCAGGCGGTTCGGCGCACAAGCCTCGAACCTCCCGTCCACCGGATCCGGCCTGCCGCCCGTGCCCTTGGCGGGTTTCGTCGTCACCGGGGTTTTGCCGCGGCGCACGCCCCGGATGCCAAGCTCGCGCATGATGTTCATCACCTGGTCGCGGCCGACCTCGGCCGGATCCCGGCCCTGGGCGACCAGCTGCGCGTGCATCTTCCCGTAACCGTACACGGCCATGAAGAAATCCGAGTGGATCTGGAGGATATCGCGGGCCAGCGCCTCATGCCCCGCCCGCATGCGGCTGACGGGACGCGTTCTGAACATGCGGTAGCCGCGCGACGTGAGAAACCCGCAGTCCAACGATTCGGAAAGGACCCCGCAGATCGGCCCGACCTTGAAACGGCTTCTATGCTCGTCGATGTACGCGGCCATCAACACCGTGTCGGGTCGAGCCCGGCCGCGAAAAAAGCCGACGCCGTCGTCAAAATCTCGTTCGCCCGACGCAATTCCGCGTTCTCGGCCCGCAGCCTCCTCAGCTCCGCCATCGCGTCCTCGGCCGACTGCCTCGTCTCCTCCGCGACCGTCGCGTCCGACTGGTTGCGCCAACGCCGCAGTGATTCCGGCGCCATCCCCGGATCCTTCGCCACCGCGGAGATCGCGTTCGTCTCCGACGAATACGAGGAACGCGATTCCGCCAGCAGCCTGACCGCCTTCGCCTTGAACTCCGGCGTATATCGAGCGCCCTTTGCCATGGTTCCATCATCTCCCATCGAGTCAGAGGAAATACGGAACAAAAATCAGTTCATATCAATGCCAACTGCTCTTCATACTGGTCTCAATGCACCCAAGGACTGTACGCATACTTCGCGCACCCATTGGTTAACATGAATTGATTTCCATGCAGCCCTACCGGATTTCCATGTACGCACTCTAGATTTCCATCTAGCCGCAATGCTGTCGTAAGACAGCATTGTCTGATTCCCCTGAAATCGTTGAAATTATTGGGATTTCGACGCGTCTCTCCGACTAGCACTTGATTTCCATGTAGACTCACTAGATTCGCTCTAGTTCCCACTAGATTCTCTGTAATCGCTCTATATGCCGAAGATTCAAAGCCGATCGAACTCTTCCAATGGGTTAATAACCCTTGAAAACATTAGGATTCCTAGCATGCTTGACCCCCTCAACCTCGCACTTCTCACTAGATTCCCTCTTGTCGCTCTTGTCGCTGTAGAACGCACGACCAGCACGCAAAGCAAACCCCAAAATCATTGAAAGCATAGTCCTTACGGCAGCTTCAAGAAAATCAGTCCGCTTACCACTGCTTCCCACTAGATTTCAGACACGAAGCAGCGAGTACAAGCTAAGACTCACAAGACATACCGCATACAAAGCACAGGCACGAACCATTCCGCACTATCCTGGATTCATGGCATCAGACGTCAGTACATCAACACCTCGCCGTAATTGGTCACGCGAGGAAACAATGATGGCGTTCGCCTTGTACATCGTGCTTAAACCACGCGAATGCGATGACAAAGGACTTGACGTGCAACGTCTCGCATCGTTCTTGCACCGCACTCCCAGCTCAGTGGTGTTGAAGATCTGGAACATCGCAGCTTATGATGCCAACCGCAAGGCCCGTGGGCGCGTAGGCATGAAGCACGGCAGCAAACTCGACTCCCAAGTCTGGCAGTGGTATGCCGAAGACCCCGATACGTTCATGGAGCAATGTCTGAATCTACTTCGGCACGCACTCCTGCAAGCGGACGCGAACAACTTCAACCCAGCACCGCTGGCCTCCGACCGTTATTCCCCTCTCGAAACCGCAACGACCCTACTCGTTGCCGAACACACGCCCACCGGAGAGGAACGACCAATAACAACACTTCAGCGAGTCAACCAATCCTATTTCCGCAACTCACTATTGCAGAACTACCACAGCACCTGCTGTATAACCGGTATGCAGATTCCTAAGCTGCTGATCGCCAGCCACATCAAACCGTGGAAGGCATCGTCAGCCGTTGAGAAAACCGCCGCATCCAACGGGCTGCTGCTCAACGCCTTCCACGACCGTGCCTTCGATCAGGGCCTTATCTCCATCGATGATGACTATCGCATCATGGTCAATCATGACAAGGTTCGGCACTCTGACATCAACGACAAATGGCTCTACAACTTCGAAGGACGCGAAATCTCATTACCGACAATCAGCCAACCTTCACACGAATTCATCGAATACCACCACAAGCACATCTTCCTCGCCGACGCCGCTTAACAACACCAGGGAGGATACTCCTCCCCGGCCTGCTCCACGCTACCCCGGAGTATTGGGCAGATTTCTCCCCGTTATTTTCCACACATAAAGCATGCGCTCAATACAACTACGGCGGCTGCCACAAACACTTTCTTTAGGAAGGGCCGTAGAGTCCTTCATCCCAATCGTCGCACCAGAAAAATGAAGTACAATGATTAACATTAGGTAGATATGACCTACTAAGCAGGTGAACGACTTGACAAGCGTGATTCAAAGAACAGTGCAGTTCTACTGGCTCCGGCTGAGGTCTCGTGATGGTATCAGCAATGGAACCACGGGACATATCAATTGGACGAAGCGCCTCAGTGAATTTCGTGAATTCCCTTGGGAAAATAAAATACTCGATAATATTATTTTTGATTCTGTAACAGACAAGCATTATCCAGTACTTACAGTTTTTGAACAATTCCAGCCAAATTTTATGCAGCTCATTGATCAGGAACACAAGAGAGTCACTGATTTCATAGACAGCGAGGCACATAGCAACACAAACAATCTAGCAAAATCATCAGCGTTTGCCTTCTTCCCAAAATATTCTCTTGTCAGCAGAGTAAGTGGCAATGCCGGTAAAAGCGTAGACCCCCTCAAAAAAGCACTTAATTATTACTGGCCTGAAGAAGATTATGAATGGGATGTTATTCCCGTCATCACAGCAGATAGCATCGAGCGTTTCAAAAAAGAACTTCGCGGAATAGATTCTCTCACAGCATCATTCACAACAAAAACTTTTCTCGATAAAACTTATGAAATAAGCGGTAACGCGGGGGGATTTTATCAAGAAATTGCACAAAAAGTGGGAGCCGATCTTGATATCGACATTAAGATTAGCCTGACAGACGATACAATGTATGGAAAGGCTCGTCGCGTTTTTAAAGACATAATGCAAGACTTCATCATATCTGCAGTGAATCAGAACAGAAAAGTTCAAGTAAGTGGCCCTGATTTCGCAGACAAACTGTTGGAATTAAATTTAGTATCCCATCCTGTAGTAGAACAAAGCGAGATTACAATATCCAACGACGAACCCCGATTATTCACTGGCCTAATCAATCATTTAATTTCTGTTTCAGCCAACAAAGAGACTTATTTATACGATATTTCAAAGAGTAATTAATGCCACACTTAACATTAATAAATGGGATTATGGCACATCCCACCACTGATACCCTAGGCGCAATCATAATAACCGCTACTTGGTGGCATCTCGGCAATCCAGTACCTCAACTACCTGGAGATGGCAGTCCCAATGATTTATTCATCGGACTATCGACTCTCTCCGGATTAGTCATGGCTACAGCAACATTTATATGCACGATGCTATACCAGTCAAATTCACATTTTATGGTAGAAGCACGAAAGAGATTCCCCGAAGAATTAGCAAGAAACTGGCTAAGTATTATCATCTGGACTTTAACGACGGCCATTTTACCTTTATTTTCACTTTGCCTATGGGAGACAAATCGCATTACCTCTTTCGGAATCGTAATCTTTAGCACATCACTACTGCTGGCAAAGGGAGGCCGTTCTATATACTGGTTGAACTACACGCTCTTCATGGAAAAAGCATCCTCAATAGTCTCCCCTGTTTCACGCAACCCCAAAAACACCTGTTCATAACCGTCCGTTTCAACCCGTCACGACACGCCGGAGAGGCGGCGAATTAAGCGGCCACGTACTTAAGCGGCAGCCCAGAAACGTTGAAATTAAGCCGAAAACAGCAGGTCACCGCCGGAATCTCGTATCCTCCGCTAGCAGGGCTTTCGAAGAAATTCGAAAGCCCTTTTCTTTTGCCGAAAACAGCTTCCTCTCAACGATTCCGAACGGCTTGGACTGTCGGAATAGTTTCCTTGTAGTGTCTTCAGAGGGTGTTCGGCCCGACGATATCGGTGGCACGTTACGTGGTGCATCCGGTAGGCCAAATCGGTGCACCACTCTATGTCTGAAGGGAGTCACTCATGACATTCGATGATCGATCGGCGTGTCATATGAGAACGTCTCCGTCGATTCCGACGGTGTTTACACTTTTACATTTTCCTACACATCCTTACACTTTTCCTTCAGGTCGAAAAGTGTTGGAAGTATTGGAATCATTGGGATTGAAGACCATTTTCCTTTACACTTTTGCTCTTTTCGCGGGTCTATTGCACAAGGGATCCTCAGAATGCGTTGGAATCCTTGGAATCTTTGGGATTCAGGGATCCGGAGGAATGCGATGAGCGGGCGCCGTAGATTCGGTTCGGTCGTGTCCAGAACCTCTAGGGACGGAAAACGCAGGTATGTGGAGGCACGCTACCAGCCGCCGGTATGGGCCTATGCCAAATGGCCCGATTTGCCGAAGCATTATTCGAGACGATTCGACGCCGACTACACCGCAATGGCGGCGGCCTGGCTCGCTGACGTTGAACGGCATATAAGACTCGGCGACTGGGAACCGCCCAGAATCGTGGTGAGCAAGACGAGGGCGACGGCGGGAACATCATCGGGGCCATCCTCGCCGGCCATGACGGCAGACGGTCACGCATCTATCACACTGCGGTCCATCCTGAAGCGCGCGGCATGGGTGTTGGCTCACTTTTGGCCGGGCATGCGGTCGAGGCGCTTCGCGCACTCGGGTTGCCGAAGGTTGCCGTCGGCGTATATGCGGACAACAAGGCCGGCAACGACTTCTGGGAGCAGCAGGGCTTTGCAATCCGAGACGACCTGGTCTATCGCGAGCTTTCCTTGTAAGGTGTCCACCCGCAATCCGGCTTTTGCGGTCGGTCATTCACTCGTTTCGTTGCCGCACGCACATTTCATGTCGACGATCTGTTGACTCTGAATCGTGATTCAAATGATCCGGGCCGTATGGCCTATGGATTCGATGTCGGTTTGCTTCAATCGCACAGACGTCTGATGCACACAAGTCCGCACCGGATATTGAAACACTCAGTCTTCGATGACGCTGGGAATCGGCGCCACTTTTTTGCGCGGCGGCCGCTTATGAAGGTGCATATGCTGTCGGAGACGGTAGCCTTCCGGCCGTATGACTTCCTCATAGATGTAAGCAGCGGACCATGGGACTACGGTCTCCCCGGTTCTGCTAGATGTATAGATTGTTTGTTAATAAAACATAGAAAGTATGGGAGATATAGGTAATCGTGACACCTCTTGTCGGCGTGAAGGTATGGGAAAGCGCAAATTTCCTTCTGGCGGGCTTTGAGCGGCGAACAGAGTGGTACACTCATTCTGGGAATTGGTAGAAAGCCTTGCTGTTGCTGGGTTTGTGGGTTTCGGTAGATAGAGTCTCCATGATGTGCGCAGACCTCATGATGCGACGGGCTCGCCTGTTCGGGCCGCTGCTCGCCTCCGGCTGCGAGGTGCTGATCTCGGGGGAGGGGACGCGCCGCGTGCGATTGTTCGACGGTGAGCGGGCCTTGGTCGGGAACGCCACGGCCAAACGAAGAAGGGAATTCACGGAGACGCGTCTTTTGGCCCACGAGGCCTTACGACGTATCGGCCATGACGGGCCCATACTCAAAGGTTCGGATGGTGAACCGCTCTGGCCATCCGGCATCGTGGGATCGCTGTCGCATTGTCCGTCGCTGTGCGTCGCCGCCGTGGTGTCGGCGGAAAGAATCCGTGCCGTGGGAGTGGACGTGGACGATTCGGACGGATTGTCCGACGGGATCATGCGGTTCGTGTTCTCTTCCGAAGAGCTCGCATCATTGCGTATGGCCTCCTCGGTGGAACGTAGGGCGGCCTTCTGCGCGAAGGAGGCCGCCTCGAAGGCGTTGTCCGCATTGGACGGGACGGGGGACTTCCGTAAGGTATCCGTGAGCCTGAAGGCGGATGGAACGTTCGCCGCTGTGAGACGGGATGTGGCGTTGCGCGGCCAATGGCGATTCTACGATCGGCTGGTATCCGCGATGGTCGCCGTTCCCTCGGAGACCGTCTGAGGGGCGCGGACCCCTCGAATGAGCAACCGGAGCAGAAAGGAATAGGCCGCATCGTCATCGTCGACGGGCGTATCATGTTCGGGTCGTGTCTCGAATTGGACGAATCCGTGCACGGCGGACCATATGGACCATGCGATGAGGTGCGGGTCATCCCTCCGGATCTTTCCCGCGGCCTGCCCGTAGCGCACCAGCTCGGTCATGGCGGCGAGGCATGCCTCCGAAGCCTCGCCCGCATGCCATCGCCACAACAGGGCGTAGATGCCGGGCGACGCCTTGGCGTGCCCGCGGTATACGACTCCCGCATCGTAGAGTCTTTGCAGGGGATCCTCGGTGGTGACGCGCAGGAGCTTCTCCCGTAACGTCTGGAAACTGTCGTCGATGAGAGCGTTGATGACGGCCTGCTTGTCGCCGATATGCCGGTAGATGCTCGCGGGGGACACATCCGCCTTTTCCGAGAGAAGCCGGATGGTGAAGGCGTCATAGCCGTCCTCTTCGATGATTCGTTTCGAGGCGTCGAGTATGAGGCCCCTGATCTCGGTGGTGGGCGTCCGCTGGCTTTTTGTCGTTTTCCGAATAGTCCTCATATGCTTCTCCGCATCATCCCGCCGTTACGGATGAAAAACGCCATCCGGCCCGTAGGTCCCTGCACCGTCCCATGATGGGTGGGGTCGAAGGTCCAGCCACGCTCTTGGACCGCGCCTCGATGGGTGTGATGGCTGGTCCCACCGCATTGAGATTGCCACCGAGCCAAGACATGTCGGGGAACGCTGGCCGGCGCGGGCGTGCCGTCCTCCCGCCGCGTGCCATGCCGGGGCATCGCGCATATGATGCCGTCGGCTACCGGTGGTGCCGCAGGGCATGCTTCAGAATGCGGAGCTCCCGCATCGTATTCTCCTTCTCCGCAGGGGAGTCGAAGGGGATGATGATGCGGATGGGCGTGGCCTGCCCGTCCGGTTGGACGGGCTCCGTCCCGTCGAGCAGCGTGTCCAAGCAGTCGGGAATGGTGGCGCCCCGTACGCCGATCCAAGTGTCATGTACCGTGACGCCATCGGACGGCCCGTGGCCCGCATCCGTTCCGGGATCCGCCCGAAGCCCGTCCGGTCGGTGTCCGATGCGTTCGGATGGCATGGCGTCAGGGTCCATCACCTCGACCAGCGTGGATTGGCTACAATGTATTAGACAGTCCGATGAGGGACGATTGACGTGGGATTGGAGGCCGACGATGGCCGGCCCGAAGCATCCCCGCCACTACGAGGAGTCGTTCAAACGGCAGATCGTGCAGTTGTATGAGAACGGCAAGCCCTCCCGGGAGATCAGGGCCGAGTACGACATAGCGCGATCGACCCCGCGGCGCTGGGTCCAGGGCATCCGCGACAGCGGCTCCACCCGGGCCACGGACAACCGCACGCCCGGGCGGAAGGGGAAGCATGCCGCGATGTCACCGATGGGGTTGCGTGTGTCCTCCGCTATCGCGCCGGCCGTCAGGAGACGATCCGTCATATCCGTGTCCTTGATCCGTGGGATCCGTCCGTCGTCTTTCATGATGGATGTTCCTTTCTATTGGGGGAGATTGCCTGAATCGTGTTTGGGAAGTGTGATCCAGCAGAGCAGCGCGAACGCCAATGCGAGGGCGCAGGCGATCCAGCATGCCGCATGCGTGGCGCTCATGAAACTGGTCGAGACGGACTGCTCCACGGTCTGTCGGATGCCTGCTGGCAGGTACGGAAGGATCGATTTCGCGGCCATCACCGAATCCTCCGCGGCTTTCGCGATGGAAGACGGGATCTGCAGTCCGGACAACGAGTCCGAGAGCTCGTCGGGGTAGACGGAGGAGATCGCGGACCCCATGACGGCGACGCCCAGCGTGCCGCCGATCTCACGGATCGTGTCGTTGACGGCCGATGCGGCGCCGGTCGAGCTTTCCGGAACGGTGCTCATCAGGGCGTCCGTGGCGGGCCCTTGGATCAGGGCGATGCCGGCCGCCATCAGGGCCATGGTGGGTACGACCACGAACCAGTAGCTGCAATGGGCGTCGACACGCGTGACCACGAACATGCTCGCCGACAGGAACAGCAGTCCCATCGAGACGACCGACCGGTATCCGAAACGTTTCGCCAATTGCGTGGCGAACGGGGCGATCGCCGCCATGACCACCGCGAAGGGCAGCGTCGCGACCGCCGTCTGCAATGCGGTGTATCCACGCAATGCCTGGAACCATTGGGTGGTGATGAAGATGAAGCCGAACAGGCAGAAGAACGCGATGCAGATCGCGCAGGTGCTGCTCGTGAACGTGGCCCTTCGGAACAGGCCGACATCGATGAGCGGGGTGTGCGTATGCCCCTCGACCGCCGCGAACACAGCAAGTATGATCAGGGCCGCGCAGATGCCGCCTATGACCTGCCAGGAGAGCCAGCCGTAGGTCGGGCGTTCGATGATCGCCCACACCAGCAGGCCCACGCCGGCCACCGATAACACGGTGCCGGGGAAATCGAACCTCTCGGAACGGTACGCCCGTACCTCGGGCACCGCCACCGCGATGCAGGCCAGCGCCACCACGCCGATGACGGAGCACACCCAGAAAATGGAATTCCACGCATAGTGCTCCAGCAGGACGCCGCCGATGATCGGGCCCAGGGCGATGCCGACCCCTGATGTCGCCGCCCACAGGCCAACGGCCAGGCTACGGTACCTGGAGCCTTCGAAGATGACGATGATTGACGACAGCGTCGCCGGATAGATCAGCGCGGCGCAGACCCCCAACACCACGCGCAGCGTCACCAGCTGCCACAGGGCCCAGGAGAAGGCCGTGACTGCGGAGACCACGGCGAATCCCGCCAATCCGACGAGCAGCATCCGTCTTCTTCCCCATCGGTCGCTGAGTTTGCCGGCGGGCAGGAGCAGCGCCGCAAAGGACAGCGTGTAGGCGTCCACCACCCATTGCAGGTCCGTGGACGAGGCGTTCAACGCATCGCTCATCGTGGGAATCGCGACGTTGACGATGGTGTTGTCCATCACGACCAGCAGTACCGCCAGACACAGGGCGGTGAGGACCAGCCCCCTGTTCCCGGACCGTGCGTGTCTCCGGACCGGCATGGGGGTGGGAATCAACGAACGTTCAGATTGCATATCAATGTTCTCCTACCGTGTAACAATGTTATCTACAAATGAAACAATACTCCTCTCCGTGGGGGGGGGATCGCCACCATCCGTCAGCGAGGCATGGAAGCGCTCCGCGTGCGGACGGACCCACCGTCGGCGCCATGAACCATGCCGCCGCCCGTGGCGCGGGAACGGGAAGGCCATGCGGCGTCGCCCGGGGTCCGCAAACCCCATGGCATGTTCCGGGCCCGGGAATGCTACGGCCGATGGGTCCTCCAAAATCAGCGCCGTCCGCTTCCGGACGGAGAGTTCGTGCGGTCGCTTTGATGACACGGCCGCCGTCCCGTCGGGACGTTCGGCATCACCCGATTACCGGCCCAACCCTCACGGCGGGACCATGACCCGTCGAACTTCAATGAGGAAAGCGCCGGCCGACCCTTTGCCGGAAAACGCGAACCGTCGGCATGCCCCGCTGAAGCGACGCCGACGATGGTTTCGGATGGTGGGCGGTCCCGATCGCCCGATCCTTCTCGATCCACCGCCCGGCGATCGCCGAACGCCCGTGGCAGCTCACGATGGTTGCAGGCCCATGCCCATCCAAGGCGTTGGCCGCATCCTGCAAAAAACCGGGTCCATCGTACGCCCGAACATGCGAATCTCCGTACGCCGGCGTGGATATCCCGCATAGGCGGGATATCCGTCGGGGAGATTCCACTGACAGCGTGACCAGTCACTCATGCGCCGGCGGGAGACGCTACCATGAAGACGCGAATCATGTGAATCATCACGCAAAGGAGCATGACGTGAACTATCTGGAACATCGCCGACAGCACAAGGACGCGCTATGGGAACAGCTACGGGAACCACATCAAGCCCCACATAGGAAGCGTACCGATAAAGCGGCTGACGGCATCGCAGGTGCAGGCCGCGTTCAAGTCGTACATAATTCCTGAAGCGGAATAGCCACATCGCACACTGGTTTTCTCTGAATTCCGAGATTCTTTCTCTGAATTCAGAGATAAATCTCGGGATTCAGAGAAAACCGTTCAAGAATGATCTGCGTATCTCATTCAACGTACTGCCGCATACCGCACGTTGCGTCCACTGCCGACCTTCTTAGCGCGTCCTTCAAGGACTAGTTTTCGCAACTGGTAGTACGCCTGATTCCCCTCAAGATGCAGCAATTCCATCACATCGTTTTTGCTCACTGATTTCTGTTCATGCATTAACTTGATGATCAGTTCGGGATACCGTACCCTATCGATGTCTGATTGGCGAACGTAATCCATCGCCCTACCGCTGCGCCGATACACTTTCGCACCCAACATATACGTGCGGCGAGCTCCAACGCCAGCGCTTTCAACAAGCCCCGCCTCCGTCAGCTGCCCCAATACGGTGCGCAGACGCTGGTCACTCATGTCCAGGGAGCCCGACAACACATCAAAGCCACAACGACGTTCACTCTTGAGCTTGTCCAAAATAAGCAGACCATCGAGAGACATGGACTTGCCGCTGCGTTCACGTTCCTCGGCCAGCAGTTCCACAAACGCCTTGTCGGGCACACTACGAGGCAACAGCACCGACACTCCACGCCTGTTGGACCTCGAATAATCAGGCAGAGGACGACCATAGTTCAAAGCACCCTCGAATATACGGTCGATGCCGCGTCCCGTACGCTCGGCCAATCCGGTTCGTTTCAGAGCATCCATCAGGCAGGGATTGCGACCATACGGTTCGGCGGTAAGCAGATTATGGATGTTGATGCCCTCCACGAACCCGCCGGGATTGGCGATGGTAAGCCCCGCATCATCCAACTGCACGCGCACACGTCCCAGCAGGGTGTAGTCACGATGGCCGAAGGCGTTCACCAGCGCCTCTCGGAACGCCCGATGGTCGAATTCCGGCACCATCATTGAGAACAGACCGACGGATAGCTCGGCGCTTGGATTCCAAGGAGAGAACATGTCGTTGATTTGCTCGATGGTCTTCAGCAACGGTCCGGCATAGTCTTGGTTGACTTTGATATCCGTACCAGACATGACTTGGAAAGACGCCCGATGAGTCGGAACGAAGCGTTTCAGAGACTCCCCCTTGCCCAGCAGCAGCAAACCGGTCAGCGTCGGCATGGTCTTGCCATCGACGGTCACCGTCAATTGCAGGGATTTCTCCAGCTCCTCATCGGTCAGTTCCAACAAATTACGGTCACTGGATTGGTAGGTGCCGATAATCCGGCGCAGACGGTCGCGTTCAAGGGGATCGAAATCATCACGGGTCGCATCCGGCACCGGCTGCGCGGAAAAGTCCAAACGTCCCAAATCGGACAGGCGCGTGGCGATCTCGTACGGGTACATCGGCACGCTCTCCGGCGTACCATCCACCTTCATACGGCGTCGCAACACCTTGCCCGACTTGGTCGAGACCACGCTACGGGATTTCGGCACATCGATCTGCATCACCGGCGTCTTCTCCGTCCCGACGATCTGCGCACGAGCGGAAACCGGAGGAACCGTACGGTTGGCAATCATCGCCGACAAACCGACCGCATCCTGATGCACTTTGTCGATGCCGGTCGGCGTGCCGTCATCCTCGACGCCCAGATACACCGTACCGCCATCCGAGTTCGCCAACGCCACGACGGCATCAAGTAGATCGTCATCTGGCAGACGCTTCAAATCGCTTTTGAACTCGAGCGACGACGTTTCCTTGCCATATTCATGTGCCATAAAGGGATACAACCCAACGCATTCTTCTTGATACACTGAATTCAATGTTTAATAACTGAATTCAGTGTATTCAGTGAAACATTCAGCGAAAGCCGCACTACGACGACAGCGTCGAAGCAAACGGCTTGAGCGCAGCCCCGCCCCAGGCAATGATGCGAAGCCCCATCGCGGTGGCGAGCGGGAGGAACGTCTCCGGGAAGCCATCGGTTTGGCTCAGCTGCACGGTATGCTCCGGGTTGACGTACAGGCTACCGGCACCTCCAACCACGATCAGTCGCGCGTCAGCACCGGAGAGGACGTCCGCGAGATGCTTCAACGACGTGGAGTGCTGGGGGAAGGTTTCCGGCGTCCATGCGCCGAACGCGTCGACGACCACATCGAATCCGGCGAGATCTGCTGCGGTCAGGTCGAACAGATCCTTGATGATGGCGTGCTGGGTGACGGTTTTGTTCTCCCCGCGCACAACAGCAGTCACGTCAAGTCCGCGATCAACGGCCTCCCTGACAATGAGCTGGCCGGACTTGCCGTTGGCTGCGATAACTGCGATGTTCTGGGTCATGATGGGCTCCTATGTGGTAATCCATTGCGCTTGTTACACGCTGTGCCTAATTGATTTCAACGGCGGAGCCTGGTGCTTCCGCCGTTGAAACAGTACGTTATTGGAGTACTTACTTCTTAGGAAGAAGGCACTTTAAAGTGCTATAGTCACCTAAAAGGAACTATTGCATGATTCCAACGATTACACGAGGTGATGCTATGATCGATGTCGACACGCTCCCGGCGTGTCCCGTGGAGACGACGCTCACACTGATTTCCGACAAATGGAAAATTCTCATCGTGCGCGACCTGCTGACCGGCACCAAGCGCTTCAGCGAACTACGTCGCTCAATCGGGCACATCTCACAGAAGGTGCTCACCTCGAACCTGCGACAGATGGAAGCCGACGGACTTGTGCATCGCGAGGTTTACCCCGAAGTGCCGCCGCGCGTCGAATACTCTCTGACCGACACTGGCCATAGCCTCAAAACCGTCATCGACGCTCTATGGAATTGGGGAGAAGACTACAAGGCCAAGCTCGCCGCCTGATACGCCGCCTGATACGCCGCTCAATGCGGTTAAGTGCAATCGAGAACCCCGCATAAGAGTGGGACGCAGATACAAATCATGCCATATCGCAGTTGCGTCCCACTACTGAGACCGCAATGACGCTTGAATGCATCACCGGATTGAGTGACCATTCAGTTAGTGAAGTTCAAAAATGCGTAATCACCAGTGCACCACTGGTATACCGATGCATCTGATTGGCCAAAGCGTCGATAGTTCACCGTCACCGTACGGGAGTAGGGAGTAGAGTGGCGGCGTCGACCGACGCATGTTCTCGCCATAATTTCAATCCCGAAAAGGAGCCTCGTCGCAACCATGACATCACATCTTGCCGAAGCAGGACGCACGTTGGTTCCCCGCAAGGAAGACAGATACGGTCTGCTCTCCCCCGCCTTGGTGGTGCTGACGTTCGTCGCCGGGCTGGTGGACGCGCTGAGCTACCTGTCGCTGGGGCATGTGTTCGTGGCCAACGTGACCGGCAACATCGTGTTTCTTGGGTTTTCGATCGCCCATGCCCAAGGCTTCGTCTGGTGGACGTCGGCGCTGACGCTCGTCTCCTTCATGGTCGGCGCGCTTATCGGCGGGCGCATCATCCGGCGATTCGAGGAGAACCGGGCCAAGCATCTGTTGGTTTCTACCTGCGTGCAGGCGTCGTTCGTACTCGCCGCGCTAATCGGCGTCTATCTTTTGAACCAGCTCATCACCGGCCCCGCAGACGATGCGTCCGGCGTCTCCTCGATTGCACGGCTTGCACAGACCACCCAGGCCTCACAGGCCTCACAGCCGAGCCTGAACTTCCCCACCGCACGGCACATCGACCTGCACATCATCCTGCTGATCGTCCTGCTCGCCCCGGCAATGGGCATCCAGAACTCCACCGCCCGCAAGCTGTCGGTGCCGGACCTGCCCACCACCGTGCTCACGATGACGCTGACCGGCGTCGTCGCAGACGCTTCGGCACACGGCCACCAGCAGTCGAAGCTCGGGCGGCGTGCGGTCGTAATGCTGGCGCTGGCGTCTGGCGCGCTGACCGGCGCGCTTCTGCAGGCGCACGGACAAGAGAACATCATCTTGATGGTGATGCTCGGGTGTCTGCTGGCGGTCATCGCGATGATGATTCCGCACGTCCATTCAGATGCGCCGTGGGTCACCGGCCGGCAATAGCCTCTGGCGCATACTTTCGCCATATGAGACAAAAACGGCCACGCCACAGCGCAACCAGTAGGAAACGCCCGGCAATCTCGGCTCTCCTCGATATGTTGGATACCCGTTGTTTGAAACAGGCCCTCCGCAAGATACAAACAGGGGCAGTGAGAAGGAGAGGTAAATATGACTGACGCACAGCAGGCGAACGGCAACCAGTCCGAATCCCAGAACCAAGCAGAAGCGACGGCACAGCCGCACAACAAGCGAGTGACGAAGTGGGTCGCTATAGTGATTGCCATCGTGGCGGTGGCGATTATCGCCGCGGTCGCGGTGTTCGGCACCCGCGCATACAGCGCGTCTCAGTACGATAGCGCAGTGGCCGCCTGCGCCGCCGCCTCGGAAGACGTACGTAACGCCACCAACGACTACAACAACTTGGTCAATGGCGATGCTGCAGAAGCCGCCGCTCTGACCAAGGCAGACGTCTCGGACGCCTCCGCTCTCGACGCGCTGTCCAAGGAACTGACCGTGGAACTGCCGACGTACGAAGGCTGCGTGGCCGACGACACCAAGGGCTACCAGGCCGCGACCAAGAAACTCGAACAGCAGGTCACGTGGTACCACGAGCACACCACGTCGCTGCAGAAGGCTGTTGACGCCGTCAACGCGGTCAAGAAGTAAGACGAGGGCGGTCTCCCTCACGTTTTCAGGATCGGACAGCGCTCAAGTCGCGGCAACGCGCGATGTCGGCCGGTCCTGCACGGCCCGAAACGGCAGAAATCCCGCGCCCCTTACGTTCGGACGCGGGATTTCTGCCGTTTTTGAGTCACGGATTGGGACTATAGCCCAGTCTTTGCCCCAGAGTTGTCTATTCAGGATTACCCTCTCGCCGTATCTCATGAGCAGGACGTGTAAAAACAAAAAACCCTCGCTAATCCGCGAGGGTTATTGGCTGGGGTGCCTGGACTCGAACCAAGAATGGCTGAACCAGAATCAGCTGTGTTGCCAATTACACCACACCCCAATTTGGCTTGGCGTAGCAACTCCGAAGAGTCGTTCGTCGTACCCCCAACCGGATTTGAACCGGTGTTGGCGCCGTGAGAGGGCGTAGTCCTAGACCGCTAGACGATGGGGGCATATTCAGTTTTCACTGGTTGCGAGGCGAACCGCGCAACAGATGAATACTGTACGCGAGGATACAGAGCGCCGCAACTCCCGGCGTGTCGCACTATGCATTAGCCGAACCCACCCGCATCTAGTTACATCATCATCGGCCAAAATGCACAGCAGAGGTCTCTCAGCTCATTCATTAGGTAGATTGGCCATTCATTTGGTAGGTGGCGCTCAAGCCGCATCCACAGAAACCCGCCATTCCAATGACCGGCGTGACGGAGTACCTACCAAATGAATGGCCAATCTACCTAATGAATGCATGTGCTCGGCATTTCGAGTCACAACGGCAGCACAGGCATTGCTTGGAGTATGCGAAGGCGGGCATCTGCGTGAACAGATGCCCGCCTTTAGCTTCCCTCGGGAAGAGAAATCACAGATGCGCGCGCAGGCCCTTCAGGCGGGCGACGGTCAGCGGCTTGCCGACGATCTCCATGGACTCGAAGAGCGGCGGAGAGACTCGGCGGCCGGACATGGCCACACGGACCGGGCCGAAGGCCAGGCGCGGCTTGTATCCGCCGTCCTCAACCAGCGTCTTGTTGAGCAGCTCGTGCAGGGAATCGGTCTTCCAATCGGCCTCATCCACACCTTCCAGCGCGGCGATGGCGGCGTCCAGCACTTCTCCGGCGGAATCCTTGAGCTGCTTCTTGGCGTCATCCGCAGGCTCCAGATATTCCTCGGTGGACAGCAGGGACCCGACCATGCCGGCAACCTCGCCCAGCAGCCGCACACGAGGCTGAACCAGCGGGGCAGCGGCGGTCAGAATCTCTTGCTCGCGGGCAGTCAGCGCGTCCCAGTTATCCGCGGAAACCACACCATCACGGTGCAGGTACGGCACAGAGCGGCGCAGGAAGTCCTCGGGCTCAAGCATGCGGATGTGCTCAGCATTGATGGAGATGGCCTTGTCGATGTCGAAGCGAGCCGGGTTGGCCTTCACGTCGCGCACGTCGAACTTGGCGATCATCTCATCCATGGAGAACACGTCGCGATCCGGCGCAATCGACCAGCCGAGCAGGGCCAAGTAGTTGAGCAGGCCCTCGCGGATGAAGCCGTTGTCGCGGTGGTTGAACAGGTTGGATTCCGGATCGCGCTTGGAGAGCTTCTTGTTGCCCTGGCCCATCACGTACGGCATGTGGCCGAACAGCGGCATTTCTTTGGCGATGCCCAGTTCCATGAGGTAACGGTACAGCACGATCTGACGCGGCGTGGAGCTCAGCAGATCCTCGCCGCGCAGCACCACGTTGATTTCCATGAGTGCGTCATCAACCGGGTTGGTCAGCGTGTACAGCGGGTCGCCGTTCGGGCGCACAATCACGTAGTCCGGCACGGAACCGGCCTTGAATTCGATGGTGCCACGGATCAGATCGTCAAAAGCGATGTCCTCGTCGGGCATGCGCAGACGCAGCGCCGGCTTGCGACCTTCGGCACGGAAAGCGGCCTTCTGCTCGTCGGTCAGGTTGCGGTCGTAACCGTCGTAGCCGAACTCGGCCGGGCGGCCAGCAGCAAGGTTGCGCTCCTTGATCTCCTCAGGAGTGGAGAAGGACTCGTAGGCGTAGCCGGCTTCGAGCAGCTTGGCGGCAACATCCTTGTAGATGTCGGTGCGTTCGGACTGGCGGTACGGGCCGTGAGGGCCGCCCACGTCGATGCCCTCGTCCCAGTCGATGCCCAGCCAACGCAGGGATTCGAGAATCTGGTTATAGCTTTCTTCGGAGTCGCGCACGGCGTCGGTGTCTTCGATACGGAAGATCAGCGTGCCGCCGGTGGCGCGAGCTTCCGCCCAGTTGAACAGGGCGGTACGAATCATGCCGACATGCGGGGTTCCGGTCGGCGAGGGGCAGAAGCGGACGCGAACGTTCGCGGGCAGTTCGGGTTTGGTGTTTGCAGCATCAGTCATAGTCCCCTATTGTGCCGCGCGCGCCGGACGCGCCACCCTTGGAATCAGCAGGACAGACTCACGAAGAGCAGATCCCAGTCTTGGGACTCGCTCTCACGGGATTCGTGAAGGTCGACGTTGACGTCAGTGTCAGCGTAATCGCGGTTCATCGGTGTTCCTTACGTCTTATTGTTGGTATTCATTGCGCCGAGAATTTCGCTTGCCCGCCAGCTCCGTCCCTGCAGCCGTACGCAAATCTTGTCTTAAAGTAACACGACCAAACAGAAACGGTCATCATCATTCGACATCAATTTGATAACAAATCACGCTATACCGCCAAGACTGTCCACATTCAGACAACATTCATTGTCCCTGTTGGGTTTTTCATAAAAAACTGGAAAAATGAGAGACGATGAGTCTCATCTTGTGAAAGGGGTATCAATGACCGATCCCAACAATGGTGCGCCTGCGCCGCAGTATCCTGCGTCCAACGGCACGCCTGACGCCAATAATCCAGCCGAGCCGAATACCGCGGCGCCGCAGTACGGAGCTCCCGCACCCGCATATGGACAGCTCTCCGGCAACCCTTACGGACAGCCCGCATATGGACAGGAGCAGCCGACGCAACCCAACCCGGCATACAGCCAGCCTCACGGCCAACCAGCCGGCGCGCAATCGGCTCCCGCCTACGGCCAACCTGCGTATGGCCAGCCCAATGGCAATCCCTACGGTCAGCCCGATGGCGCATACGGCCAAGTGCCGCCCACCTACAACGCTTACCCCGCGCCCGCAGCCGCCACAGGCACCAACGCGGTTCCGCTGAACAAGCCCTACTACGGGTGCTCCTTCCAGGAGGCATTCCTGCGTTTTTGGAAGAAGTACGTGGTGTTCAAGGGCCGCGCATCCCGCAGCGAATTCTGGTGGTGGATGCTGGCCAGCTTTGCCATTCAAGTCGTGCTGGCAAACCTCGTGGATGTCTCCAATGACCACCTGTCATTCCTCTCTTCGCTGTGGAGCCTGGCCATACTCGTCCCGAGCATCGCACTATCCGTTCGTCGTCTCCACGACATCAACAAGTCCGGCTGGTGGCTTGCCATCTTCTATGGAGCCGTGTTTGCTGGCGCAATCCTCATGATTGTTGGCGGCGGCGCTGCACTCTTCGGCGCCCTCAGCGTCTGGGGAAGCCCCTCTGACAGCGGCTACTATGCCACAGCCGCAGCGGGTAGCCTTGGCATCCTGTTCATCGGCGCGATAATCGCGGCCGCAGCGGGCATTGTCTACATTGTGTTCATGGCGCTACCCAGCAAGCCGGAAGGCGCGCGTTTTGACGACGATTTCGCCGCAGCCGTCCCTTATGGCGCTCCGGTTCCTCCCGCTGGCGCTCCGAACGGCTACGCTCAGGCCGCGCCGGGCTATGGCGACCCGAATGCCGCGCCTTACGGGCAGGCCGCACCGACCGCACCGGCTTATAATCCGTATGCCCAGCAGACTGCTCAGCCTGTACCGGGCCACGACCCGTACGCGCAGTCGACTGCACCGGCCGTACCTACCGCTTACGGTCAGCCGGCTCCCACTGCGCCCGACTACAGCCAGCCCGCGACACCTGCCACCTACACGCAGCCCGCTGCCGCACAAACCCCTGACTATGGTCAGCCGGCGGCTCCCGCTTCTAACTACGGACAGCCCGCCACGCCAGCTCCTACCGCCGAGCCGGCTGTCGCACCGGATGATTCAACCATCCCGGCTTCCGACAACGAGGACGACGGCCAGAAGTCGTGGCAAGGTCAGTGACATTACGATAAGGCAGCCCGGTCAAACCGGTCTTCCCACTGAAAAAACCGCACCCCCAATCGTTAGGCTGAAAAAACAGATATCACGATTGAGGATGCGGTTTTCTCGTATGCATTGCTTTACAACCGCACGAACACGGTCGGAGCTCCAGAAGGCAGCGTGGCGGCAAGGTTCGGTTCGCCATCGGCGGAGAGACGGAAAATGGCCACATTATTTGAGGCCTCATTGGCGGCAAGCAGTAGATTGCCAATCGCCAATAAGTGACGCGGACGGTTCCCGGCACAATCAATGCCACGGCCACGCCAACCAGGAACATCCGGCTCGTCAAGCCGGGTAAGCCGCTTGCCATCCCACAACAACGTCACGATGCGTTCGGAACCACGCAGCCCCACATACGCCAACCCAGCTATGCCCTCGCTGGCTGCCGCGGCACCCGCGTTCCCCTGCAGTGCATTCCATGGCACAAACGCCAGCGAAGCCGCCTGATCCGGCTTCGGCAGCGCATCAGGACCAAGACTGACCGTTTGCAGCACACGGATTGTCCCATTGTCGGAATGTTTGGCATCATGGCCGGGCTCAGGGCCAATCAGCGTTACCGTGCCGCCCCATTCACCGGCCACCACCACACGCCAATCGTGCGCAGGGTCATCGGAATCGACCGGCAGTAGATGCTGGTCGCGCGGACCGGTGCCCGGCGCGAGGGTCACCGCGCCCTCACGAATCAGCTCGCCGTGCTCCCAATGATGCACATAGATGCGATCCGCGCCCAGATCACTGGTCAGCACTCGGCCATCAGGCAATGGCTGCACCCAATGAGCGTGAGGACATTCCTGAGCCGGCAGCGGCCCATGCCCCTCGCCGCGTAGCATCTGTGCGACTTCGAGGATTACACCGGATTCCGTTACCGGATGCACGCAAACGTACCCGTCGGCGTAGTCGGCGGTGATGAGGCGACCCTGACCTTCGTCGTCGCGCACAAACACCACATGAGTGACGGCATGACCCGGCGTGGGTACGCGGGACAGCTCCACAAGCCGCAATGAGTCGCCCGCCCCCTCGACGCGAAATGACGCTATCTCATTGGTGTCTTCCAACACCGCATACAGCACCTGGCTGCCGTCCGCAGCGGTATGAAGCTCCATCCATGTGGGCGATGGCACGTCAGCAAGCAGCCTTCCACGGCTAAGCAGTGCGGCATCGTCGCTGTCATTGCTGGCATTGCCGCCGGCTTTCAATATCAATTGTTCGATGCCCGGGCATGCCGCATTGCGCAACTCGCCGAACCCACCAACCACAATATCCATAATCCCCCTGATTTATAAGTGTTCACGGCATCTTGCGACGCCGATTGGGCATGAAGAAACGATTCGACAACGAATAGTTCACCCATAACGGTTACCAGCGCAAAGATTTCTCGCAGTAATCCTTGATCTCGAGAAATCTTTGCGCTCACTCACTCTCAGCGCAATAATTTCTCGAAACAACCCTTGAGTTCGAGATTTATTTGCGCTTACCCGCACTCAGCGCAAAGATCTCTCGAACTTAGGGCTTATTTCGAGAAATCGTTGCGCTAAGGCATCGCCAATGCGAAGATTTCCCCAAAGAGCTGGGAAATACCGCTTACAACTCCACGGTTTCCTTGTTGGGGTCGTCCTTGATGTGTGCGAACTTGGCGGCCAGGGCCTCCTTGTTGCGCTTTTCATCCTCTTCCTTGGCTTGGCGCTTGGCCTCGTCCGGGTTCCAGAGCACGTCTTCGCGGTGCTTGTCCCATTCGGCTTGAGCCAGCGGGGCGATGAACTCGGCGGTGGCGGCCAAAGAGTCGGCGCCGGAGGTATTGGCACGGGCTTCAATCAGATCAAGAATCTGCTTGTCAGTCAGGCAGATGCGCGGCACCGAGCACTGCTCGCGCAGTTCGTTGACGTAGAGCAGAATCGGCAGAACCTTGGCGGCTGCACTGGCGGCAACACTGTCTGCGGCGTCTGCTGAATCATCGACCGAAACACCATCAGCGGAACCGGAAGTATCGGCGGCATCCCCAGCCACCACACCCAGCAACGCATCGCACACGGCGAGCGCGGTGGCGAATCGAACAGCCACATCAGCAGGCTCGGCGGACGTGGCCAGGCGACCATCGGCCTCAGCGTCAGCCTCAACCTGTGCTTCCACAGCGGCGATCGCTTCCTTCACTGATTCCACCGTTTCGGAATCCCAATCAATACCCAAGGCGTTGGCCGCCTCGATAATCAGCTCTGCATCGCCGGATTCGGCGTAACCGGTCATCGTATCGTAGGCGTCATTGGCAGCGAGTAGGGCGTCGACGATATTCTGCGGGCGGCCAGGAATCTCATCGGCGCCCTCATAGACGAACTCAGCGTCCGGCACAGTGACGTCTTCACCGGTCAGAATTCGCGCGAACGCACGGGTGATGCGCACCTGCAGATTCTCCGCATACTTGGCGTCGTTGTCCATCTGCATAGCCTCGATCAACGGCCATAAAGCAATCAGCCCCGAGCCCACTTCAGCGGCCTTGGCCACCGCCGGCAATGCTGCGACCTGCGCGATTGCCTCACGATTCAGTTCGATAGTCATCCGTGCTCCTTTGCGTCCACCACTCGATTGTACGCGCTTACTTGGCTCCCTCCTCGAGGGGAGCTGGCGGCGAAGCCGTCTGAGAGAAGTTCGGTTGCGCGACTCAGGCTCCCCTCAGTCTCGCTTCGCGAGCCAACTCGACAGCAATTGTGGACGGACTCCGCCCGCGCCTCAATAGCTCGCCTACAAACAGTCCACCGGACTGTTTGCTTCACGGCTCAGTCTCAGAGAAGGAAGCCAAGGTTGTATGACACCAGTCTGCCGTTACTTGACGTTGGCCGCTGGGTCAACATACGTGATTGACATCACACGGCCGGTTTCGTTGTCGTACGTCACCGAGGTCACGGAGGCAAGCGCCGTGTGGCGCAGGAACATCCAGTGCTCCGGGTGGCCAGTCTCCAGATAGTGTCGGTAGCTGAAAATCGGCGACTCGTGGCTGACCACCACGATCTGCTCGCCGGGGTGCTGGGCGACCTTCTCGCGCGCGAAGTCATCCATGCGCTGGGCGATGTGCTGGTATGACTCGCCCCAGCTGGGCTTGTACAGGTTGGTGACGAGCTTCCAGTTGCCGTTCTTCCACAAGGCACCCTCGCCATGGCCGATCCGCTTGCCGCGGAACTCGTTACCCGCTTCAATCACCCGTCCATCGGTGGCGAGGGTGAGCGGAGCTTCGCCGCGAGCTTCGCGCACCGGGTTCAGGGCATCGAGAATCGCGCCGGCGGTCTCACGTGTGCGGTCGAGCGGCGATGAATACACGGCGGCAATCGTGTTGGTTTGGGGGTTCTTGGCCAGATAGGCGGCAGTGGCCTGGGCCATGCGCCGGCCAAGATCGGAGAGATGGAAGTCGGGCAGCCGCTCATAGAGCAGATGGTCGGGGTTGTACACCTTGCCGTGCCGGACGAAATGAATGGTGGTTGCGCTCATGAGCCGTCTTTCTGGTCCTTGCCCCAATGGGCGTGAAAACGTTGTTCTGATATCTCCAATCTACCGCGTGTCGCACCCCATCAAACGATTAAATTGTCCGTGACGCAAATATGCGCGTGGAACACGCGACGCAAACTTTGCGCGACCATGGACAACACATCATTCGATGAGGGCTTCGCTGGCAACGCCACGCCAGCGGGGGACATCCAATCGGGAGCGGAAAGGAGCGTAGTGCTGTTATGTCCAATAACTCGTCCAACTCGAACACGAATACCGTTATGGCCGGCATCAAGGAAGTAGGCCACAAGGTCTTTGGTGGATATGCGGAGTTGCTGCGCATCCCCCACACCGCCCGCTACTCGATTGGCTCGGTCATCGCCTGCATGCCGTTCCCGATGGTCGGCATGACCATCACCATTTCCGTGCAGCATTACTACGGCAACTATTCGCTGGCCGGCATGCTCACCGCCATCCAGGCGATCGCACTGGCCATCTCCACGCCACTGCTCGGCAAGCTCACCGATAAGTTCGGCCAGCGGCAGGTTTCGATTCCGACGATCATCGTGTGGATCGTGGCCGCCATCGCGCTGACCACGGCGATCACCAATCGGGCGCCTGAATGGGTGCTGTACTGCCTGACGCCGTTCCTGGCTGCCATCCCGCCGTGGGGCGCGATGAGTCGCGCGCGTTGGACCAAAATCTTGAAGGGCGATCAGGAGCGTACCAACCGTGCGCTTTCCCTGTGCGGTGTGCTGGACGAGTGCATGTGGGTGATCGGCAATCCGCTGGCATCCACGCTGGCCGTGATCTCCGGTCTGCTGGCTTTCTCGTTCACCGGCATGTGCGTGGTGGTGGGCGCGCTGATGTTCCTCACCGAGCTGACCACCGAGCCGCCGTCGCAGACTGCATTGGCACGGGCTGAGGGTATTTCCCGTAAGGAATACCGCGAGCGCGAGGCCGCTCGAGCCGAAGCATTGAAAGCGGAGACCGCGGCCGAAGAAACCCGTCGTCGTCTTGAGCGCGAAGGCGTAACCGACCAAGCCGTGATCGACAAGGAGATCGCGCAGGCGGTCGCCGATGCGCGTTCCGGCAAGAAGGCGTCCATCTGGGGGCCGGGCTTGATTGCCGTGTGCGTCACGTGGTTTGGATTGGGCGCGTTCCAGTCGGCCACCGGTATTTCCATTATCGCGTTTGCCACCGAGTCGAACATGAAGCAGTACACGGGCTTTGTGTTCGCCTGCTTCTCCATAAGCTCGCTGATGGGTGCTCTGGTGTACGGCGCGAAAAACTGGTCGATTGCCCTATGGAAGCGTTTCTACTTCTGCCTGGCCGTGGTGAACATCGGTATCAGCACGTTCCTGTTCGCCAAGCATTTGTGGGTCATCATGATCATCTACCTGATCATCGGTGTATGTCAGGCTCCAACGTGGATTAATGGCAACCAGCTCATGCTGCACTTGGTGCCGCCCTCGCGTTTGACCGAGGGTATGGCGTGGATGGGCGCGATGAATTCCATCGGCTCCTCCGCCGGGTCGGCCATTGCCGGCCAGTTCATCGACCGCATGGGTTCGCACGGCGGCTTTATGGTGGTCACCACTTTGGCCTTGGCTTCGCTGGTGATTGCCTTGATCGGCTTCAAGCAGATCAAGGGCTCCACCGAACAGCCAACACTCACCGAAGTGAGTGTGTGACATATAGCCAAGTCCCCTCTGACGATTGAGATGATTTCATCTCAATCCCAATCCCAATCAGCTTCATCAGCTCCCAGTAACACCCTAACTACCAGCAGCGTCAGAAATTCAGGAAATTTGCCCACTCGTCCTAGATTTCTGTCACTGGCCCGAACTCAGCGACAGAAATCTAGGAAATTAGGGGTGATTTCCTAAAATACCGACGATAACAACGACTCAGCGTCAGAATTTCAGGACGAAGCCATTCTTTTCCTGAAATTCTGACGCTGAGATGTGGCTCATCACCGCCCATTAGCAGTTGAACCACGGAAAGAGACGAAAAACGCCTTACTTCGGCCAGCCTTTGGGGGTGTGCTCCAAGGACCACTCGCCAAGCTTATGAGAGAAGCTGCTCTGCCACTTGGCTTCCAGCTCCTCGGCGGTCAGACGGTTTTCGGCGGACTTCAGACGATTCATCGCGTTGGTGTGTGTATCGTCAAGCAGCCATTTACGAATCAGGAAGTTCCACACCATCACCACGGCGGTGGCCACCAGCTTGCCCACGTTGGTGCGCAGCAGGTATTCGGCGTGCTGCGAGACGAAAGCGTCGTGGTTCATACCGTAGGTGGAAATCCAGATGATGGCGTCGTTCATGAACAGACCGACCACGGCACCCGCCACGAAGATGACGATCTCCATCCATCGCGCCATATCGTCACGATGCTTGAACACGAACTTCATACTCGCCAGATAGTTGAAAATCAGGGAGATGATGAAAGAGATGGTGGCAGCCAACACGTTGTGCATGTGGAATACGCCCACCAGCAGGTTGAGGATACCCCAGTCAATCACAAAGGCGATAACGCCTACAATGCCGAACTTCATCAGCTGTTCAATCAGTTTTCTCACAGAGGGTATTCAACACTATTGGTCTGACCGTGGGGTGCGAATTGGCCAGAAAGTCCAATAATCTCCGCAATTGGAGATGCTCCCCCTCAGAGAGGAGAGCCAATCATAAGCAACATGGAACCGATACGAGGTGCAGGCAATCTTATGGAGGAAATCAAGGCAGTGCATAACGACGGGCACCAAAGCTAGACTGGAGACGAACCAAATCAAGGAGGAATCCATGCCTGTTATTCACACTCACGTGTCCGTATCCACCACGCCTGAGCAGCGCGAGGCACTGAAGGCCGCATATGGCAGGGCAATCACCGCTGTGCCGGGCAAGTCCGAGGGCTGGCTGATGTGCCCGTTTGAGGACAATATGCCGATTTACTTTGGCGGCAGCGACGACCAGCCGGCCGCCTACGTGGAGGTCAACGTGTTTGGCCGTTCCGTGCCGAGCTCTGCCTGGGAGAAGCTGACACAAAACATCATGGCCGCATTGAACTCTACGCTTGGCGTCCCCGAGGACCGCACTTACATCCGTTACACCGCCACCACCGACTGGGGCTGGAACGGCGGCAACTTCTAGTTGTTGTATCTTGCCCCCGGAGGGGGAGTTGTCGAACACAGTGAGACTGGGGGGGGGGAGTGGTTTACCATGGCACTCCCCCCCCCAGTCAGCTTCACTGCCAACTCGTCCGCAGATTACTGGCTCACTGTCGTTTGCCTTTCTGCTACAAACAGCCCCACCAGGCTGTTTGCTTAACGTCTCAACCTCAAAGCGAGGATTCGAGACATGAAAAGCCCGCCGCTGGCGGGCTTTCTGCATTTCAAGGGGCTGATTTCCAACATTCAGAAACTCTACTAGCGCTTCAAGGGGCTGCTAATACAAGAAACCTGGAGTATGACCATTGAAATTGCAACGGTCATACTCCAGGTTTCGCAATCAAAGAGCCCCTCGAAGCGCAGATAGACCTCCGGAGAACCGGAAATCAGCCCCTCGAAAGCGAGTTACCTCACCTCATACACACAATCACACGATCTTGGGCATGGGGGTGGTGAGGCTGGTGGTCAGGTTGACGTGGACCAGACCGGCGCCGGCGTGCACTTCGACCTTCTTCAGGGTCACGGTGCGCTCGGCCTCCGGAGCGCGGTCGTTGTCGGTCATGGTCGCAGGGGACTTGACCGCCACGAAGGCCAAATCATCCAGCGAGATACCAGCAGACTGGCACAGTTCCATGGCCTCGGCCGCGGACTCGGTGAAGCCCGGCTTGTAGATCACGCGATCGGCCGGAACACCATAGGCGTTCTCGGCTACCCACTTGGCGTTCTCCGCCAGGGCCATGCCCTTATGCGAGTGCGGCTCAGCCGGCATGGAGCCGTTCTCAAGCGCATCGACAAAACCATCAAGCTGCGGAGCCAGCGCCTCGCCGCCATCGCGGAACAGGTTGCCGATGATCGGCGTGCGGAAGCCCAGCTCGTCGGCGGTGGCCTTCAGGGACGGAACCTGATCGTCCTCGCCTTCCCACAGGTTGATGAGCGGGAAGGTCGGAATGTCCAGGTTCTCCAGGCGCTGCACGTGGAACGGGTAGCGCCAAGCCAGCTCGGGATCATCGCGCCAGGTGGAGGCACGAGTCACCACAATCGCGGCGGACGGCCACTGCGCACCGAATTCGCGGCACGCGATATCCAGCCACTTCTGGGCGCCGGCGTCGGTGCCGTAACCGGCCTCAACGACGACCACATCATGCAGGGCGCAAGCCATCTCCACGGAGACCAACGTCGGAATGCCGATGGACACGTTGGCAAACGGGCCGCCGTGCACGTACACCGGGGAACCGTTCACGGTCTCGGTCTTGGCGGGCTTGACCGCATCGGCCAGAATGCCGGTGATGCGCCACAGGTCCACGAACTCGCCGAAGGTCACGGCCTGGCCGTCCTTGGTGCCGGCGATCATCTTGGACACGCGCTCAGCAATCTCGTCCATGGAACGGGAGAGCACCACAATCTGCATGAGCTCGGAGGTGGGGGTGAGCACCGTCTTCTCCGCCACGTTGCCCTTGCCGTAGTCCACAGCGATGGAACGCAGGGAACGGCTCGGCACTTCGGAGACGCGCGGCACGAGAATCGTGTCGAGCTTGCCCTCATCCACGGCCTTCTCGGCAAAGGAGACGAGCAAGTTCTGGGCCGCCTCGATGGCGCCCATCTCACCGCACAGACCCCAGTCGATGAGCTCGGGGTGGGTCAGGGAGGCCTTGCCGCCACCGGAGGCACCGCCCTTGGAACCGGCTGCGGTGATGCCCATACTCGGCTGGCGCAGCACGGCGGTCGCGTCGATGCCGCGCTTGTTCAGGGCGTCAATCAGGGCGATGGTCGTGGTGGTCTTGCCCTCACCGCGCGAGGCCTTGAGCGGCGTATCGGCGGTGACAAGGATCACCTTGCCGTGCTTGCGCGGAGCGTCGGGGTTCTCGGCCAGGTACTTCATGTAGCCGAATGCGTCGATTTTCTGTACCAAGCCGTATTGGCTGGTGAAGTCTTCGATGGTGGTCATATAAAGCCTTTCTGTGTGTGGTGGGGCGGCTGTCGCCGCCTCTTCGCCTAAAAACAGCCCACTGGGCTGTTTTCTTAACGACTCAGCCTCCCACAGCGGGAGGCAAGTCAAGACTAAAAGTCGGACATGTGGAAGCCGTTCTTCATTTCCATGCTGCGAGTGTACAGCACGGAGTCAAGCAACTTGTCGGTTTCTTCCTTGAGCTGGTCGGCCATGGTCTGGTTGGCGGCGGCAAGGATCTCGCGCACCTCGGGGTTGCGCAGTGCGGCGATGATCTCATCCGGCTCCATCGGCTGCACGTCACCATCCACGTTGTCGGCCTCGAACTCCTCCTCCGCGGCGGACTGGGCGGCTTCCTCGGCCGCGGTCAGGCCAAGGCGCGCAATCTGCTCATCGGTGGCGGCCACCAGACGGTGACCCATCGCACCGGTCTTCTCCTGGTAACGCTCGACGGCGTTGGAGGTGGATCGGAAGGCACCGTCGCACAGGGCGGCGATGATGCGGTTGACCCAGTAGAAGTTCTCGGAGGTCACGCGGGTGGTGGTGTCTTCGAGGTAGGCCGGCGTCACATCCACGTTCGGGAAGAACGGCACCAGCGTATTGAACGGGTTGGAACCGTAAGCGATCCACTGCACGGCGCGGGAGGCCTGCGGACGGTACGGGCGAATCTGCATCACCGAAAGCTGGCTCTGGCGGTTGATGCCGATCGGGCGGTACAGGTGACGGGTGCGCTCGTCGCCCAGCTGACCGTACGGGTCGAACGGCGTGCCCTGATAGTGCGAGCTCAGCACGTACTTGATGTCCTCGATGGTCACCTTGCGCTCAGGCTGGCGAGCCCACGGGATGTCGTCGGACGTAGGCTTGTGGTCGGCGTCCGGGCCGTCCCACACCTCGTCATACGGGTTGAGGAAACGCTGCATGTACCAGGCGCGCGGGGTATTGTACACATGGTCGGAGTCGGAATGGGAGCCGAAGGCGTCGCGCGGGTTGAACGGCGTGGTGTTCTCCACCGCAAGATCCAGATGATTGGTCTCGATGAACTCGGCCAGGTCTTCGGAGCACATGTACTCTTCCTGGTCGCCGAGGGCGTCTTCAAGATCGAATTCGTCAATGCCGAGCTGGTTCGGCATGGTCACGTAAGCCTCGTCCGGCACGCGCTTGGCGATCCAATGATGGCCGCCCACGGTTTCCAGCCACCAGATCTCGTTGGAATCGGAGAAGGCGACGCCGTTCATCTCGTAAGTGCCGAACTCCTCGAGCAGTGAGCCGAGGCGGGCCACGCCCTCGCGCGCGGTCTTGACGTACGGCAGCACGATGGTCAGGAAGTCCTCTTCACCGATGCCGCCGGGCACCTCGGGCTCGTTGCCCTTGGCCGGCACGTATTCCACGAACGGGTCGGCGCCGAGCACGCGCTCGTTGGTGGTCAGGGTCTCGGTGGCGCTCATCGCCACGTTCGCCTCGTTGACGCCGGCCTCGCCCCAAATACCTTCCTTCAGGTCCGCATTCGGCACTGCGGTATATTGCAGTGGATTGTCCGGCAGGGTGATGGCCAGGTGGGAGATCACCGACTTATACTCACGCGGCTGTTCGCTTGGTTTGACGACGATGAATCGCTTGGGATTGAACTCGCCGTTTGCGGAATCCTCATTACGGGCGATGATGGTCGAGCCGTCATAGCTCGCGTCTTTGCCTACCAGAATCGTGGTGCAGGCCATAGTGTGATGGTGTCCTTTCTTTGTTTGTGGTCACGCTCCCGCTGGCGGGAGCTGGACGACGAAGTCGGACTGAGGGTGGTTTTGTGCTGAGCTACCCCCAGTCAGCTATGCTGACAGCCCCCGCCTGCGGGGGCTCATGCGGCTCACGCCTTGCCGGTCAGGAAGATGCCGTCGGTGTCGGGAGTCTCGCCGCTGGCACGCAGCGCGTGCAGCAGTTCGTTGAGCCAGAATCCCTGATTCAATCCGGGAAGCGGCTTCTTGGTGGCCCACACCTGCAGATAATACTCATGATCCTTGTCCGGCGGCTGCGGTCCGTTGTACCGCATAATCACCGACGGGTCAGTGCTACGACCCAGGAACTTGGAGGCCGAGGAGTTGCGCCCCTGCACGGTCTCCGGAATCATGGCTGGCAGCTGACGGGAGAAGTCCGGCGGAATGGCCAGCGCATGTGAGTCGTTGAAGTCGTACATCAGCGCGCCGATGGGCAGGTTGGCCACGGACCAGTGAATCCACTCGAAACCGCAGACCGGAATCGAATCCGGATCCACGAACTCCCAGTGCAGGTAACGAGCTTCGGGGTTCACATCATCGATGTAGAACGGGAAGGAGACCACAGGCACGCCACCATTGCAATATTCAGGGGCCGCGGCCTTGGCGAAATCGTCCGGAATGACGGTGAAATCGGCGGAAATCTTCATACCCACCAGTGTATCGCGAGCCATGTTGCAGATTTCAGTCTGCGGCAACTCAAAACGCCATCACAATACATGGTGATAGCCAAACACGACTGAGGGCCTCCCCTCGACGGAAGGGAAGCCCTGGAATACCGAAAATGCCTTGCTTCCTATCCTCAAAGAGATAGAAAACAAGGCATTTTCCCGATTATTCAGCCGATTGCTCGGCCACGGTCACTCGGCCGGAGTGTAGAAGTCGCCGTTGAGGGCCTTGGCGGCCTTCTCCTGCGCTTCCTCCAGCGTCCAGTTGGCGAGCTCGGCGCGCACATCGTCCAGAGCCACCGGGGTCATGGACAGCGAGTTGACGCCGATGCCTGCAAGCACCACGGCCAAATCAGGATCGGCGGCAGCCTCACCGCACACGCCCACCGGCATGCCGTGCGCGTTGCCGGCGTCGGCGATGAGCTTGATGGCGCGCAGCACCGCCGGGTGCCATGCGGTCTGGTAGTTGGCGACCGAGCCGAGCGTACGGTCGGCGGCCAGCGTGTACTGGGTCAGATCGTTGGTGCCGATCGAAACGAAGTCGGCCACCTCGGCCACCTTGTCTGCCATAAGCGCGATGGACGGCACCTCGGCCATCACACCGACCTTCTTCAGACCAAAGGACTTGCCGAGCTTGACGAAGTAATCGGCCTCATGCTCGTCAGCGACCATCGGGGCCATGACCCACAGGTCGGCCTCGGTCTGGGCATCGGCGGCGGCGAGCGCCTTGAGCTGGCCTTCGAGCACGTTCATGTGAGCCTTCAGCGTGCGCAGACCACGCAGGCCGAGGGCGGGGTTCGGCTCGTCTTCCGGGGTGAGGAACGGCAGCGGTTTATCTGCGCCGGCGTCCAGCATACGAATCACGACCTTCTTGCCGGGGAAGCGGCTCAGCAGCTCGGCGTAGGCCTTGGTCTGCTCTTCCACACTCGGCGGCTCGGAGTTGCCGATAAACAGGAACTCGGAGCGGAACAGGCCCACGCCTTCGGCGCCATACTCCAGGGCCGGGTCGGCATCAGCGGGCTTGCCCACGTTGGCGAGCAGCGGAATGTGGTGGCCGTCCTTGGTGGCGCCCGGCTTGCCGCGCAGCTCCTTGGCCTTGGCGGCGTGAGCCTTGGCGGCCTCGGCATCCTCGATCTCAGCAGCGGTCGGGTTGGCAATCACCACGCCCTTGGCGGCGTTGACGATGACCTGCTCACCATTGGTCAGGTTCTCGGCTTCGGCGGCGGAGACCACGGCCACGATGCCGCGAGCGCGGGCCAGAATGGCGGTGTGCGAAGTGGGGCCGCCCTGCGAAGTGACGATGGCCAGCACCTTGTTCAGGTCGATTGCGGCGGTGTCCGCGGGGGAAAGATCCTCGGCCACCAGCACGAACGGGGTCTCGCTTTCCGGAATGCCGGGAGCAGGCACGCCCATCAGGTCAGCGATCACGCGCTGGCCCACATCGTGCAGATCGGCGGCACGCTCGGCCTGGTATCCGCCGATGGCGCGGAACATATCCTCAACTGCGGCGAAGCCTTCCAGCACGGCGCGCTCTGCGGTTTTGCCGCCGTTGATCAGCGAGGTGATGCTGGCCGCCAGCGAGGGGTCGGACGCGAACATGGAGATGGCCTGCAGAATCGGGGCGGCCTTCTTGGCGCCTTCGTCGCCGTTAGCCGCTTCTTCGGCACGACGGCTCAGGTCGGCATTCACCACGGCCAGCGACTTAGTGACGCGGTCGATCTCTCCCTGCGCCGGCACGGTATCGGCACGGGGCGCGTCGGAAGGCTCCGGCAGCGGGGCCGCCATACGAATAACCGAGCCGACCGCCACGCCACGGCCAATGCCAACACCCTTGATTTCCATAATGGTTCTCCTTTGTTCGTAGGGTAGTAGTTCTTTGGAGCAGTGGCCTCGATGCCTACTTCGGAGTATGCAGCCGCAGCCATTGCCGGCAAGTTCTTCTTTGTTAGTTCCCTTATTATGGTGGTTTATTATCTGCAACACGCCAACGGTAATCGTTTTCTGGATTTTATTCTACGTCTCGGTATACTCGATATCAAGCAGCTGCCGCAATTGGCCGCATGACTTCCATTTCAGACAGACGCAAAGGAGTGTCCTTTATGGTTACCCGCAACATCACCATCACTGATCCCGTCGGCATTCACGCTCGTCCTGCAGCACAGTTTGCTCAGGCCGTGGCGGCCTCCGGCTGCAACGTCACCATCGCCAAGGAAGGCGGCGCAGCCGTCCCCGCCGGCTCGATTCTGTCCATCATGGGACTGGGCGTTCAGCAGGGTGACACCGTGCAGATCACCGTTGAGGGAGACAACGCCGAGACCGTTGCCGACTCCCTGACCGAGACCCTGCTCGCCGCCGAGTAAACGGGCGAAACTTCTCTCACTTGCCAAACGGCCGCCCCGCCTGTCCGGGCGGCCGTCTTTTGTTTTATAGTGATTGCCGGTAATTTCACCGAGCCGGCATGCTTTCTGGGAGAGGAGGCACACATGACCGCGAACGAGCCAGCGGAATCATCATCCGCCTCAATCGTCAATGTTGCCGCCATCGCCAACGTCTCCACGGCCACGGTGTCCCGCGTGCTTTCCGGCAAACGCACCAAGGACGACGACATCGCCCGCCGCGTGCGAGCCGCGGCCCACAGCCTCAACTATTCGGTGAATTTTGCGGCCAGCGCGCTGCGTTCCACCGTGACGAGAACCATCGGCCTGATTGTGCCGAGCGTTCAGGATCCGTTCAGCGCACGGCTTATCGACACACTTGAGCCGTTGGTCAACCAGAGCGGCCGGCAGCTGGCGCTGAGTGTCGGGCGGACGCCGGAAGTGCAGAAGGAACGCATCGTGTTGATGGCCGCGCGCCATGTGGATGGGCTGATTGTCGTACCACTGCCTGGCATTGATCTGGGCGACGTGCTGGCGCAATATGCGCAGGAGATCCCCGCCGTGCAAATCGGAGGGTTGCAGCACACCACGTTCACGTCCGACCCCGCTCCGATTCAACCAGCGCTGCAGCAGATCGCCGACGAGATACTGCGGCTGCTCGCCGATCAATCCAATACACCGGTGCATGTCAATCTGCCTTCGCGGCTTATCGCTCCGGGATCGCAAGACGCCGAATAAATTGGGCGGCCCTCATTACGGCCGCCTTGCATTGCGCCGGAATCACACTGCGCTGCATTACACCGCCAAGCGCACAAACATCAGGGCGCATCGCAAGCGCCATCTCATACTGCGTCGGCACCTCACCTGCGCTAGCGCCAAGGGCGCAATCTCACGGAATCAACGCGCAAAAGAGCGATTCAAACACCAGCAGCGGGTTGCCATTACCGGCAAGTCGCTTGCGGGCGTGAGCCACTTCGTCCAGTCGGGCCACCGCGCCGGCGCGGTTCAGCCGCACGGACAGCTCGGTGATGGCCGACCGATTCTCCAGGTTGATAAGCCCGACCGAATCCTCCGCATTGTTCTGCAGGACCGCCACATCACGGTAAATGGAGGCGATGGAGTTGAGCGCACGGTCGAGCACATCGCGCGTGCGTCGTGTGGTCAGCCGCTTGAGATCGTCCTTCTTGGCGATCTGATTGAACGCGCCGCGCAGTTTCGGCGGAATCCGCTCCCCCGGCTCAAGACCGTTGATACGGCGAAATTCCGCCTCTTGATCGGCCGCGGTGCGGCTTGCGTCCACCTCGGCCTGGGCCTTGGCATTGTCGATGAGGTTGCCGGCCAGCAGCACCGCGTCCGAGGCGCGAGCGAGGTTCAGTACGCCCACCACCAATTCGTCGCGATCCGTCATCACCTGCTCGTCAGTGGCGTACAACTTGGCGATGCCGATGTGTCCCTCGGCCAGACGGGCCGCCCGCTGGGCGACTTTTGGCTCGACGCCCGTGGTGGCAGTCAGGAATCCGGCCACTGCCGAGGCGGAGGGCACGGCGAGATTCACAATGCGCGTGCGCGAGCGGATGGTGGGCAGCACGTCCTGGGCGCTCGGCGCGCATAGCAGCCAGATGCAGTGTTCGGCCGGCTCTTCGATCTCCTTCAGCAGCACGTTGGTGGTGCGCTCCAGCATGCGGTCCACATCCTCAATGATGATGATGCGCCATGGTGCGGTGGCTGGCATTTGCTCGGAGGTGGTGATGATCTCGCGCACCTGGTCGATGCCGATGGTCACTTTGTTGGTGGCCAGCACTGTGACATCCGGGTGGGTGCCGGCGAGTACCTGCTGCGTGACGCGCGTGGGCTCATCGCTCATGCCGTGGTCGGGGCTTTCCAGCGCCGCCGCGAACGCGCGGGCCATGTTGGAACGCCCGGAGCCGGGAGGGCCGCAAATCAGCCACGACTGGGCGATCTGGCTCGGGTCTCCCTGCGCGATGCGGCTGAGCATGTCGATTACTGGCTGCTGGCCTACCAACGAATCCCATACGCTCATGCCAGCTCCTTGATATCCGCTTCGATGGCGGCCCACACCTGCTCGATGGACTGGCTGGCATCGATGACGCGGAAACGATTCGGTTCGACCGCGGCCAAATCAAGGAACGCCTGGCGGGTGCGGGACTGGAAGTCATCGCCGGCCGATTCCATACGGTCTTCGGCATGTTCAAGACGGTTGTGGGAGAGTGTCGGATCCATGTCCAGCAGATACGTGCGGTCCGGCAGCAAGTTGTTGGTGGCCCACATGCTTAAGGATCGAATCTCTTCTGACGTGAGCTCGCGGCCACCGGCCTGATAGGCCAGGGACGAATCGAGATAGCGGTCGGTAATGACCACTTCGCCGCGTTCCAGCGCCGGACGAATGGTTTCGGCGACGTGCTGCGCGCGGTCTGCGGCGAACAGCAGCGCCTCGGCGCGTGGCGCGATGTCGGCGGCACCCTCGTTCACGCCGTGCAACAGCAACTGGCGAACGGCCTTGCCTAACGCAGTGCCTCCCGGCTCGCGGGTGACGACTACCGTGCGCCCTTGAGCCTCAAGATACGCACGCAGCCGCTCGACCTGCGTGGTCTTGCCCACGCCATCGACGCCTTCAAATGAAACAAACAGACCGCTCATGCTATCGACCTTAGCGTTAGGCGCAGAGTTGCGGCTACTGCCCCGATTCACGGGCCCTTCTCCGTTCGGAGTGGCTGATTTTTGCTTTAAAGAACGTCTATTCCTGTTTCAAGGGGCTGATTAGGCCTTTCCCGGAGGTCTACTTCCGTTTCAAGGGGCTGTTGTCCAAGTAGACAACGTTCCAAAACGGCGGAATGACGTTGGCGCGGAGCCGTTCATACTCGTGGTTCAGCAGATGACCAGCCCCTTGAAGCGGAAGTAGATATTCTCAAAACGAGAAATCAGCCCCTTGAAACGCAAGTAGAGCAATAATTCCGCTCAGCCACGCTTGGGAATTACGGCGGGGCGCTCGTAGCCCTCGTTGGCGGTCAGCCAGTCGACATCCTTCTTCACGGTGGCGGCGGTGGAGCTGAGCTTTTCGGCGATGCGCTGGTTGGACCAGCCCTTGTTCGCCAGCTTCTTCACCTCGGCACGGCGTCCGGCGCGCTTGGCCTCGGCGGCATTGGTCGCAGCCGAAGCAGCGCCCTTCTTGGCTCCCCTGGCTCCCGACTTCGCGGCACCGGCACGCTCACGGCCGCGGCGGCCACGGGTGGAGGGTCCAGCCGCGCGCTTTTCGGCAAGCAGACGGAACGCATCCTCCGGCGCAATCGACTCCGGCGTGTATTGGCGCGGCACCGTGCGGTTGGTCTCGCCATCGGTGATGTAAGCGCCAAAGCGGCCATCCTTGATGGTCACATGCTTGCCGGTGTTCGGGTCGTTGCCCAAATCACGCAGCGGCGGCTTGGCGGCGCCACGTCCGCGACCACGCCCGTACTTGGGCTGGGCGAACAGCTCCTTGGCCTTGTCAATGTCCACGGTGAAGATCTCATCTTCGGAGCCCAACGAACGGGTATCCGACCTGCCGTCGGCGCTCGTCTTGGTCAGATACGGACCATAGCGACCGTTGTTGGCGGCCACCGTGCATTCGGAAACCTCACCGGTCTCGGCGTTGGTTTCCTCGTACTTGCCCACCTCGCGCGGCAGGCTCAGCAGCTTCAACGCATCTTCCAACGAGAGCGATTCGGGGCTCATGGTCTTGAACAGCGAGGCCATCCTCGGACGCGACGCAGCGGCCGCGGCCTTCTTGGAGCTCTTCTTGCCGGCCGGCGCAGCGGCGGCGGAATCGGCGGCACCCTCAGGCGGCACCAACGCCACATACGGCCCGAACCGACCGTTGCGCACTTCCACGGTGCCGCCGGAAACCGGGTCCTTGCCCAGCTCGCGCGGGCCACCGGAATGGTTGTCGGTCAGATCATGAGCCACTTCGACGGTCAGCTCGTCCGGCGCGATGGTGTCCGGCAGGGAGGCACGCTTCGGGTTGCCTTCGGCATCCAGATGCTCCATATCTTCCAGATACGGGCCGTACCGGCCAACGCGCACATGCAGGCCGTCGCCGATGTCAATGGTGTTGATGGCTCGGGCGTCGATCTCGCCAAGCTGTGCCACCTGCTGCTGCAGGCCTTCATGCGCTTCGTCGGCATTGCGGGCCGCGCCCTCGCCGGAACCAAAGTAGAAGTGGGTCAGCCAATCCCGGCCAGTCTCCTCGCCGTGAGCAATGCGATCGAGGCCGTTTTCCATCTCAGCGGTGAACGTGTAATCGACCAGCTTGGGGAAGTTCGTTTCCAGCAGCTTGGTCACGGAGAATGCCAGCCAGCTGGGGATCAGCGCACGGCCACGCTCATACACATAGCCGCGATCCATAATCGTGGAGATGATGCTGGCATAGGTGGACGGGCGGCCGATCTCCTTGGCTTCCAACGTCTTGACCAGCGTGGCTTCGGTGTATCGAGCCGGAGGCTGGGTTTCGTGGCCATCCGGCTCGATGTCGGAAGCCTCGACCCGCTGGCCCACCTCCATCGGCGGTAGGGAAGCATTGGATTCGGAGGCATCGGACTTGGTCGCCTTGGCACCCGACTTATCGGCGGCCGCCGCGTCGGCTGCGGCGGGTTTGGGCTTGCGGCCCTCGCCGGTGGCCTTCATAAAGCCAGGAAATTCGATGACTGTGCCGGATGCCTGGAATACAGCCTCACCATCGGCGGGGCCAGCCGGCGCAGACAGGCGCACGGTGGCGGTCGATCCGGTGGCGTCGGCCATCTGGCATGCCAGCGTGCGCTGCCAGATCAGCGTGTACAGGCGCAGTTGGTCAATGGGCAGCTTGGAGGCCAGCTCATCGGGGTCATGGAATCGGGATCCCGCCGGGCGAATACACTCGTGGGCTTCCTGCGCGCCAGCGGTTTTGGTGGCGTACTGCTTGGGCTCGGCGGAGAGGAACTTGTCGCCGAAATGGTAGGAGACGGCGTTGCGGGCGGCGGTGATGGCCTCCTGCGAAAGCGTCACCGAATCGGTTCGCATGTATGTGATGTAGCCGTTCTCGTACAAGCTCTGTGCTGCACGCATCACTGCGCGAGACCCCATCCCGAGGCGATTTCCCGCGGCCTGCTGCAGGGTGGAGGTGGTGAACGGCGGCTGCGGGCGGCGGCGGTACGGCTTGGTCTCCATCGACATCACGGTGAAGTCGGCATTCTTCAGCGCTTCGGCCACGGCGGTGGCTGAAGCCTCATCAAGCTGGTGAACGCTGCCCGCAAAACCATCGGGAGTCAGCTGGCCATCCGGGCCGAAGTCCTTGGATCCGGCGAGTCGCTTGCCGCCCAACGAGATCATGCGGGCCGCGAACTCGGCGCGCTCGCCCAAAGCGTCAGGCGCGGCCAGCGTGGCGACGACATCCCAGTAAGGCGCACGCTTGAACGCCATACGCTCACGCTCGCGCTCCACAATCAGTCGGGTGGCCACGGACTGCACGCGGCCGGCGGACAGGCCCGGCCCCACCTTGCGCCACAGCACTGGGGACAGCTCGTAGCCGTAGAGTCGGTCGAGAATACGGCGGGTCTCCTGAGCGTCGACCATATGGCTGTCGACATCGCGCGTTTTGCTTAGCGAGGCGTTGATGGCGTCCTTGGTGATCTCGTGGAACACCATGCGCCTGACCGGCACCTTGGGCTTGAGCGTCTGCACCAGATGCCATGCGATGGCCTCGCCCTCGCGATCCTCATCAGTCGCCAGATAGAGCTCGTCGGCGCCCTTCAGGGCGGATTTCAGCTCGCTTACCGTGCGCTTCTTATCGCCGTCCACGATGTAGTAGGGCTTGAACCCATCGTTGACGTCCACGCCGAACTTGCCGAACTTGGGTTTATCGGCCGCGGGCACCTGGCTGGGTTGCGCAAGGTCGCGAATATGGCCGACCGATGCCATGACGGTGTATCCCTTGCCCAGATAGTCACCGATTTTGTGGGCCTTGGTCGGGGACTCCACAATCACGAGCTTGGTAGCCATGCCCTACTCCTTATTCATTGTATGAAACGCGCGGTGTTTCTGGCGTCATAATACTCACGACTCATGGTCAACTGCCAAATTTACGGCCACAACGCGCCATAAATCACCGTTTTGGAGGCGCTGGAGGCGCGCCGATGAGGCCCAATCGACTCAGCGGTGCGGCAGTGATGTGCCGCAAAGCCAGCAGCAGGCCGAAGGTGAGCGCGGCAACACCGGCAACGCCCACGATGGCGCTGACGATCGAACCCGACACCGCCCAGCTCGCGCTGATATTCAGGCCCGGAACCACCTGCCAGATCACGTATGCGCTGTATGCCAGCAGTAGGAGGCCGCCGGTGATCAGCACGCTGCTAACAATCTGCACGCTTACGGAAGAGACGCGGCTGCCCGGCTCGTCCATGCCGGACGTCCGGGTGAAGGCCAACACGATCAGCGCCAGACCGGCCACCAGCAGTATTGACATCGCCACGTCCGAGGGGCGGTGCCATTGGCCGTATATCACGGATACGCCGACGGCCCAAGACCAAATCACGCCGATAATGCCCGCCAGCGCGCGCGCCACACGAGGCACGGCGAGCAGCAGAATCACCGCACAGGCGGCGGCCAGCATCGTGTGCCCGGAAGGCGCGGAATTGGCTGCGGGAGAATCAGTATTGATGATGAACGGACGCGGCAGCACACCCTTGATTCGAGTGACGGCCAGGCACACCACGGCGAACACGACGATCTGCCCGACGAGCCACCAACGGCGATGCACCAACGCCGAAACCACACCAATCACCGCAAACAGGCAGCTGATGGCGATGACCAACCATGATTGGGCGACCAGCGACATCAGGCCGCCGACCGCGTCGGGCACATTGGTCACGAGGTTCTTCCAGACCAGTTCGTCATACGACTGGCCGTCTTCGGTGAACACGCACACCCACCAGATGCCGAATCCCGCCGCGATCAGCAGCAGGCCGAACACGGCGCACAGCACGCGACTGGAGATACGCGGGCGCACAGCCAACGGGTCGAGCTTGGCCAGTCCACGGTCGACCTCGCCGGAATCAAGCGGATCGAGATCATCAAGCCCAAGCGACGGTCCGCGAGCCGGCGAGCCAAGCCCGGCCAGCGGATCGATGACGTTTGAGGACGCGCCTGCCGCAGCGGAGCCCGATCCCAACGCGGCGAACGGGTCACTTGCATTATCGGCGGCGGAGCGCGCATCAGAGGCGCCTCCCACCATACTGGCCGGCGCATGCGGATCACGAATTACAGGATTCTGTGCGTCATTCATATTCACGACTGTACGGCCGCGCCCCGGACAGTGCGCCGCATCGCCGCGCGCTCAGGGCCAAATCCGCACAAAAGAAAAACCTCCACGTACCCGGCAGAGGCCACTTACCCTTGCTGCATTCCTGCCCTGGGGGAGTTGGGTGACATACCGCCACGCGGAGGCTGTGACAAGCTTAGGAAAATGGGTGGACGAGCGACGGGAAGCCCTTTTTATTAGGCATTGCCGCGTGCCGGCCGGCGCTGCGCCCACGGCTTTCAGCCAATATCCATGCAAGTCGCAGAATAGTGCCCAATTGTAAGAGTTCCGGGAAAATCGCGCTTGGCGTTCGCCCTGAGAGCGTTCACGTCAAACGTTTGTTCAAGGCCAGCAGTTACGGTGGAATCATGGCTTCATATAAACGTCGTGCACATTCGTCAGACCGCGGCCCCGCGCTCCGTAAGCCTCGCGCCACGCAGAGCAAGACTGCAGGCACCACGAAAACAAGCTCTACTCGCGGCCCTCGCGGCAAGAACAACACGAGCCGCAAGCCGGCCAACACCCATCGCGCATCCAGCCATAAAAGGAATGGCGGCCACCGTGTGCTCAAGTGGGTATTGGGCATATTCTTTGGCCTTATCGGACTCGGCTTGGCAATCGGTATCGGCGTGTTCGCATACCTGTATGCCACCACCGAGGTGCCCCAGCCCGAGAAGTTCGCCTTGGCGGAGAAGACCACCGTCTATTACGCCGACGGCACCACGCCGATTGGCTCATACGCCGAGCAGAACCGCGAGATCATCTCTTGCGAGGGGCTGCCGGACTATGTGGGCAACGCCATCGTGGCCTCCGAGAACCGCACGTTCTACACGGATAAAGGCCTGGATCTCAAGGGCATCGCCCGCGCGTTCATCAACAACGTGACCAAGGGCACCCGTCAGGGTGGCTCGACCATCACCCAGCAGTATGCCGAACGCTACTACATGGGCGAAACCACCTCCTACGTGGGCAAGGCCCGCGAGGCCATCATAGCCATCAAAATCGCGCAGACCGAATCCAAGGATGAAGTGCTGTGCAACTACATGAATACGATTTACCTAGGCCGCAATTCCTACGGCATCCAGGCCGCCGCCAAGTCGTATTTCAACAAGGACGCCAAGGATCTGACGCTGTCTGAAGCCGCGATGATCGCCGGCATCATCCCCTCCCCCTCCACGTGGGATCCGGCCGACAACCCCGATATGGCCAAGGCCCGATTCAAGCGCGTGCTGAACATCATGCAGGAAGACGGCTACATCACCGCCAAGGATCACAAGGCCGCCGAATTCCCGCAGACCGCCGACGTGACGCAGCAGAACGAATACGCCGGCCCCAACGGATACCTGCTGGATATGGTGCGGCGTGAGCTGGTGGCTTCCAAGACGTTCACCAAGGAAGATCTTGACACCGGCGGATATAAGATCGTTACCACCATTGACAAGGCCAAGCAGGATGCGATGCAGTCCGTGGGAGACACGCGCGCGGACGGCATGCCGGAGAGCATTCAGGTGGGCGGCATCGCTGTGGAACAGAAGACCGGCGCCGTGGTCTCGGTCTACGCCGGCTCGGATTACCTCACACAGCAGCTCAACAACGCCGATCAGGCCATGTTCGAGCCGGGTTCCACGATGAAGCCGTTCGCGCTGCTGGGCGCCGCGCAGTCCGGCGTGAACTTCGATACGATGTTCAACGGCAACTCGCACCAGCATTTCTCCGGCATCACCGCCGAGGTCAACAACGCCCTGAACATCAACTGGGGCAACATCAACCTGTACCAGGCCACCGCCAACTCGGTGAACACGGTGTTCATGAACGTCAACGAACACCTTACGCCGCAGCGCACGGCGAAAATCGCGCATGAAGCGGGCATCGAGGGAGAGATCGACACCAGCTCCATGTATAACGTGCTGGGCATCAACGCGCTGACCGTGTGGGATCTGGCGCAGGGGCATTCGACCATCGCCAACAATGGCGTGAAGAACACCCTGCACATGGTGAACAAGGTGCTGAGCTCCGATAATAAGGACCTCTATAACGCACCCAACGAGAACAAGCAGGTGTTTGACGCCAATGACTGCGCGCTAGTGCAGAAGGCCATGCAGGGCACCACCACCTACGGCACTGCCGCTGGCGTGTCCAGCGCGCTGGGCGGCCGCCAAGTGGCCGGCAAGTCCGGTACCGCCAACGATGAGCTGGCGGCATCGTTCGTGGGTTACACGCCCAGCCTGTTGAACGTATGGGCCATTTGGAATCCGGATGCGGACGGCAACCCGCAGGTTGTGCCGGCATTCGGCGGCTACGGCGTCACCTCCACCGGCTACCCGGCGCACCTATTCGAGGAATACATGACTCAGGCGCTGCAGGGCACCGCCGTTGAGCAGTTCACCACGCCTAAGGACAGCGGCAAGATTGGTGGCTCCGACGGCACGTGGGGCTTGGGCGGCGGCCAGAGCTCCTCTTCTTCCACCACCGATGACGAAGAGGCCAAGAAGCAGGCCGAGGAAGAAGCCAAGCGGAAGGCCGAGGAAGAAGCCAAGAAGCAGGCTGATGCCGAGGCCCAGCAGAAGCAGGAATTCGCCCAGCAGTGCCTTGCCAACCCGAGCTATTCCACCGAATGCCCGAATTATCCGGGTACCAGCAGTGGCGGGGACGGCGACACCGACGTCGACCCGCAGCCCAAGCCCGACCCGCAGCAGCCGCAATCCCAGCAGCAGTAAGAGCCGCAGCACAGCTCCCTCTGATGGCAGCAACGGCTCCCTCTGATGAGGGAGCCGTTAGCGAAGCTGACTGAGGGAGAGACCCAATAGTATTGGCTCCCCTCAGAGAGGGGAGCCAATACTATATGTGCGACTCAGCGGCCTCAGCGGTTGCGCTGGGAACGGTTGATGGCGGAGATAATCGCCTTCAGCGCGCTGGTGGTAATGGACGAGTCAATGCCCACGCCCCACACGATCTGCGCGTCGTCAGCCTCACCGACCTGGCATTCCACATAGGAGGCGGCCATGGCGTCGGTACCCACGGACATGGTGTGCTCCACATAGTCCATAATCGAAGCATCCACACCGAAGTTGGAGATGGCGTTGAGGAAGGCGGCGATCGGACCGTTGCCGATGCCGGACACCTCGCGCTCCACGGGCTGCTCGCCCCCAACGTTCACACCGCGGTCGAGCAGGCGAGCCTTGAGCACGGTGTCGGAACCGTCCTCACCGGAGCTGACGGACACCTTGAGCAGCTTCAGGCGGCCCCAAGGCGCAAGCGAAGCGTCGTGGGTATCGCCCACAACCACGCCGGCGGCGGTCATGCCGGACTGTTCGACCGGCAGGTACTCGTCCTTGAACAAGCGCCAGATGTCCTCGTCCTTGACTTCCTTCTTGGTGGTGTCGGCGAAGTTCTGCACAATCTTGTCGAATTCGATCTGCAGACGCTTCGGCAGGTCAAGGTTGTGGTTGGTCTTGAGCAGGTATGCCATGCCGCCCTTGCCGGACTGCGAGTTGACGCGGATGATGGCCTCGTACGTGCGGCCGATGTCCTTCGGATCGATCGGCAGGTAGGGCACGAGCCAGACGAAGCTGTCGAGATCGGCGCCGGCGCGCTCGGCGGCCACCTGACGGGCCTCGAGACCCTTCTTGATGGCGTCCTGATGCGAGCCGGAGAACGCGGTGAACACGAAGTTGCCGGCGTACGGATGGCGCTCGGAAATCTTGATCTGGTTGCAGTACTCAACCGTCTTGCGGATCTCAGGTACGTTGGACAGGTCGAGTTGCGGGTCGATGCCCTGGGTGAGCCAGTTGAGGCCCAGCGTGACCAGGTCAACGTTGCCGGTGCGCTCACCGTTGCCCAGCAGGCAGCCTTCCACGCGGTCGGCGCCGGCCAGCACGGCCAGCTCGGTGGCGGCCACGCCCATGCCTTCGTCGTTGTGCGGGTGGAGGGAGAGCACCACGGAATCGCGGTCGTCGAGGTGGGTGGAGACGTACTCCACTTCGTCGGCGAACACGTTCGGCGTGGTCATTTCCACGGTGGCGGGCAGATTGATGATCATCGGATGCTCGGGGGTGGGCTTGATGACGCCGATCACGGCGTTGCACACCTCAACGGCGTACTCCGGCTCGGTTCCGGTGAAGGATTCCGGCGAGTACTCGTAGTACAGGTCGATGCCCTTGGCCTCGGATTCGAGGTCCTTGCATAGTTCGGCGGCGTCGGTGGCGAGCTTCTTGATCTCTTCCTTGTTCTTCTTGAACACCACTTCGCGCTGCAGCACGGACACGGAGTTGTAGAAGTGCACGATGGCGCGCTTGGCACCCTTCAGCGCCTCGTAGGTGCGGCGGATGAGGTGCTCGCGGCACTGGGTGAGCACCACGATAGTCACATCGTCCGGGATGAGCTCGCGCTCGATGAGCATGCGGATGAAGTCGAAATCGGTTTCGGATGCGGACGGGAAGCCCACCTCGATCTCCTTGAATCCCATGGAGACGAGCAGGTTCCAGAAGCGCAGCTTGCGCTCGGAATCCATCGGGTTGACGAGGGCCTGGTTGCCGTCGCGAAGATCGACGGAGCACCAGCGCGGTGCGCGCTGCAGTCGCTTGCCCGGCCACGTGCGCTCCGGGTAATCAAACGGGATCTGCTCGCTGTATGAGGCGTACTTGTTGTACGGCATACGGCTGGGCTTCTGCGGATCGCCGATGAACCGTGCCGGAGGCAGCAGTGGGTCGTTGTTCCCCCCATTGGACGCCGCGGCCACGGCCGCGAGATCAAACACGGATGATTGATCCTGACCCATTACTCCTCCTTTGCTTGGAATCGGCGCGCCCCTTCGGCCGGCGGGAATGCCGGGCAGTCGACGCGCTCCTCTATCACTGCGTTACATATCCGTAACGAACTTCCATCGTACCGTTCCAGCATCCCAACGCCGCGCCCATGCCACATAGCGGTTACGCGGCGGCGTGCCGGCGTCACAGATCCCAATCGCCATACCGGGCGGTTGGATTGCGGATGGGTTAGAGTGGGCCGTATGACGACTTTGCGCTTCCGTGGGGACGGACATGGGGACGGCACCTTCCGGGTGTTGCAGATGGCGGACGTGCAGGACGGGCCGGACGTGGATCCGGACACCGTGGCGCTCATCGAGGCGGCGATCCGCGAGGCCAAACCCGATCTGGTGGTGTTCACCGGCGATCAGATCCGCGGGTACGATCCAGCGTGGATGCGCACGTTCCTGCGCCGGCGCGGGGAGCGGCCCGGCGACCACGTGCGCGAGGTGACGCGGTTCGAGGCGTGGTGGCGCCGCACGTTCGACGGGGCGCGGCTGCCCGATCCGCCCGAGTCCGAGGTGCCGGACGACGCCGTGGACGCGCTGCTCGACGACGCGCGCGCCAAGGTGCGCCGGTGCTTCGCCGGATTCCTCGGGCCGGTCGTGCGCGCGGGCGTCCCGTTCGCCGCCACCTACGGCAACCACGACTTCCAGTGCGGCATCCTCGCCGGCGAACAAGACGGCATCTACCGCGAGTTCCCCGGCTGCCTCAACCCGCGCGACCCCGGGGAGCACGGCGCGGACGGTGACAACCCGCTCGTCTGCGAGCCCGGCACGTTCGCGCTGCCCGTCGAGGCGTCCGACAGGTCGGGCCGCGTGGCCATGAGCGTCGTGATGGTCAATTCAGGCGACTACGCCACCGAGCGGCTCTCCCCCGACGACACCGTATTCGGCGAGCCGTCGTCGCACCTCGCGCCCGCCGAATACGCGCGCGACCCGCGCGGGCTCGATCTGGCCGACTCGGACGGCTATGGCACGCCCACCCCGCAGGCCCTGGCGTGGCTCGGCGACGTGCAGCGCTCTCTGGCCGAACGCAACGGCGACGGGCGGCCCGTGCCCGCGATCGCGTTCCAGCACATCCCGCCGCAGGAGTTCTACCAGTGCCTCAAGGAGGTGCCGCCCCTCACGCCCAACGCCGTCGAAGGCGCGCGCACGTTCGCCGGTCGCTGCTACGTGCTGGACCGCTCGGTGTGCCGGCCGGGTTCGATCCTCGGCGAATCGATCGGATGCGCAGACGTGAACTGCGGCGAGGTGGCGGCATTGCGCGACGCGGGCGGCTACTTCGCGCTCTACTGCGGCCACGACCACAAGAACGCGTTCGTGGGTCACGTGGACGGGCTCGACCTCGGCTATGCCCCCACCTGCGGCTTCGCCTCGTACGGCCCCAAGTCGCGCCTGCGCGGCATCCGCCTGTTCGAATTCCGCGAATCCGACCCGTCCGCCTACGCCACGCGCATGCTCACCTACGGCGACCTCGTGGAACGCTACGGCCACAATGAGGCGCGCGTCTTCATCGGCGACCACCTGGTGGTGGACGGCCCCACCCTGCGCGACCAGCTGCGCCGACCGGGCGTCTTCGCCACCCTCGCGCTGCTCGCCGGCATGGCCGTCTCCGCGGTGGGCTCCGCGGTGAAAGCCGCGACCGCCCGCAAGCGCCAATAAGTGCCCGCACGCCTCCATATGCACCCACATGAACCCGCATGCATCCGCAAAATGGAAAAATGTGGCAGCAGCGGGTGCAAAACCCGCGCAAAACGTGACAAATCCACAGGGAAAACAAGGAAAAACGATACGAACATGGCCCTGGAACCCGCGAAAAACGTGGCAGCGTGAGGAATGTCAGTCGTGAAACGCCCGGAATTCCGGCCATTTCACGACGTGGCGGCCGGTACACACCAGAGCCGCCATAGAAACGTGACCGTCGGGGTATATGGAATGCCTGAACCAGCGGCCGCGCGATACATTCGCTTGCGCATTTTTTGTACATCGCATGTACAAAAAATACAGATCGTGAAGTGTGACACTAGGAATCTCCCCGCAAATTCGCACGACGTCGTCTCCTTACGACGGCCGCGGCGCACAACCGGCCGTGCCATCTCCATAGTGTGCAGAACTTTTTCGCCTTGCGGACACCTATCCACGACTTCCCGAATCTGCTGCACACTCCGCAGATAGCCCACAGCCATGCGAAACTCTGCATGGAAAAAGACCACCGAACGGCCCGCATGCCGCCACCATGCGTATGATACGATGGAAGTTGTCAGATGCCTGATGACTCAATGCGGAGTTATCGCAACAACAAGTCAAGGAACCTCGGAGCATGCCATACGCGTCACGGCCAACCGGACCATTCAACCATGCTCAATACCGGTAAAGTCAGCGCTATGGTAAAAACGACCCAAACCCGGACAAGCCTTTTCGTTTCGCACTATTGTAGACAGAAAAGCCGTTTGAGAACTGCACAATCATTGATCACGACAACGGCGTCACCAACTTGAGGACGAACAAGACAAGGAGCACATCATGAGCAACCTATCCGACTCGGCCGTACTTGAACCGCCAGCTTCAACGGAAGCACCAAACGCGGAATCATTCACCCCTCAGGGAGAGTACAGCCAACGGGAACTGGCTTTGCTGGCCCGACTGTCGTTGAAGGTCACGCCCGCAGTCTCCGCTCGCAGTCGCTGTGACGAGACGATGGACGCGATCAAGTCCTACATCCTGCGCGAGCGCCTGCAATCCGGCGACGTGATGCCCACTGAAACACAGCTGTGCGACACGATCGGAGCCTCCCGCTCCTCCGTGCGCGAGGCCGTGCGCAAGCTCGAAGCGCTCAACATCGTCAAAGTGGAACACGGCAAGGGCACCTTCGTGGGCTCTTTGTCCTTGGATCCGATGGTGGAAACGCTCGCATTCCGATCCATGGTGTCTGTCGGCAAGAATTTCACAGACCTGCAGGATGTCGTAGAGCTGCGCAGGTTTCTGGACTTGGGATGCGCCGGCGAAGTGGTCGTATCGCTTGCCGGCAGCGAACAACCGCGTCTCATGGAGCTTGCCGAGTCCATGACCAATACCGCCAAGGAAGGCAAGACCTTCCTCGCATTGGACATTGACTTCCATATGGGGATTCTCGATTCTCTGGACAACACGATCGTCAAGCAGATGGTCCGTTCCCTGTGGCTCGTGCACATGGCGGTTCTTCCCCAACTGGGTCTGCCGGTGTCCAGCGAGCTCGACCGTACCGCAGAGGCCCACAAGCGCATGCTGAACGCGGCCCTCGCCGGTAATGTCGAGGAATACCGGAAAGCCGTCATCGACCACTACGAGCCGATCGAGTCCATCCTAAAGCAACGCATTCAGGGAGGTACCGAGTGAAGTTGGGTAATCGTGATGCGGAGCGGGCGGAAGGCCATCAGCCCCGCATCACTCCGCCGCAGCTATAAATGCGTCGGGATTCCATAACGCCGCCACAGGCAATGCCCAAAGATTACCCGGCCATTTCATCACGCGGCCACCCGTATACACAAGGTAGCCCCGGTAAAACCGCCGGTCGTTGGCCAACGCCGCCAGCCCTTTGAAATCCTCACGGGTTACCCGGGAGGAGGACTTGACCTCGACGCCGACAATGCGATCCCGGCTTACCATGACGAGATCGACCTCCTTGGGACCGGAGCCTGATTCGCGCCAATAGAAGCAATCGGGATGAATGCGGGACCACTGCACAGATGGCAGAATCTGGTTGACGACGAACGACTCGAGGAGATTGCCGTAATCCACCGGGTTGACCATGGGATCGCGGCCCTTGGAAAGCATGGTTTGTACGCTCAGCGACGTATCCACCGGATGGATTTTGGCACGGGCGAAGGTCTGACGGTTAGGCGCGGTACGCAGATTCGGCAACGCGCCCACCAGAAACCGCCGCATGAAGATGCCCACATAACGGTCTACGGTACGCCGGTCGAGGGCAAGCTGCTCACCCAAAGCACTGGCATTCAGAATGCCTCCGGGCATGCACAGAAGCCTCGTGAGGATATTTTCGGCGATGGCCGCGTCAAGTTTCTCATCGGGCAGAATGGTGTCGCCGAGCACGGCACGGATGTCATCCGCCACAAGTCTTTCCCGTTCCCAATCCGCATATTCGGCATATTGCGACGAGTATTCGGGGAAGCCTCCGGCGGCCATGAGATCGTAAAGCTTCTGACGGGCGATCGGCTCGTCGAAGGAGACGTCCGGCTCTCCATCCCATAAATCGTCCACCAGGCTGGTGTCAACGCCGTGCATCTCACGTTGAGTCAGGGGGCTCATGGTGAAACGCTGCGCTCGACGGGCCAGAGGATCCTGGCCGTCCAATCCACCTCGGTTGATGAGCGCGCTGCCGGTGAGGATGAACTGCGTATGGCCGGCGGGCAGCGCATCGACGATTTCCTTCACGGCGAGCGGCAGATCGCGGATGCGCTGCGCCTCATCGATGATCACCGGTAGGTTCAAGGACTCCAGCCATCCATGCAGATCGGTTTTCGCCAGTTCGTATGCGTTGGTATCCGCAAGGGTTTCATACGAAAAGCCGACGCCGACGAGTTGGCGCTGGGCCATCATCGTCTTGCCTACGGCGCGAGCCCCTTCCAGGATCACGGCCTTGCGTCGAGCATGCAGGATGGATTCAGCCAGAGGCCGGGCAATGTAATCGGACATGCAATTATTGTACATTCGATGTACAAAAAAATGTACATGCGGCGTACAAAGACGTCTTCCAGAGTTGCCAGGAAGACGCCTTTGTACGCACGGTCACGTATAGCCGAGAATCACTCCTCCGCAGCCGACTTCACTCCGAACCAGCTCAGCGGCAGATGCGTGAAGTACACTCCGGCCGTTTCCCGCTCCCAAGACAGGCCAATGGCCCCATCCGGCAGCACCGACATGCACTGGTAGACATAGTGATAGGGATTGAAGCACCGATTGCGCGCCCACGTGCGGCCGCCATCCTCACTCAGCCGCAGCACACCGCAGCCACGGTAGGGACGCATCAGGCTGGCATTGGCGAAAACGATCCGGTCGGATGCGCAGCCGGGCTCCTCGCCGGCTTTGGACGGGACCGTCACCGCATTGGGCTGGCTGAAGATGTCCGGCAGATCGGGATCGAACTCAACGGTTTCCCATGTATCACCACCATCATGGCTAACGGCCTTGCCGACCCTGCCCAGATGATGTTGATTGCGGAACAGGCACAGCACATCGCCGTTGGCCCGTTCCACGAACACCGATTCGTGCGTGGTGGCATCGTCATCGCGCACGTCCCGTTCGTCCACGACCTTGCCGTTGACTACGCGCCCCTCGTTGATGGCTTTGCCTCTGCGCCACGTCTGGCCACCATCATCGGAGATCAGCGCGCCGCCTGCGTTGAACTTGGGGCTCGTGCCGGTGCAATAGTACGGGATGAGCAGTCGCCCCCGATGTTTGCCGGCGCTCAGCTGGATGCCGTTGCCGGGCGACGTGCCCAGAAAACCCATCCATCCTTCCTTGACCATATGGTTGATGTGCCTGGGCTTGGACCATGTTTCGCCATCATCGTCCGAATGCACTTCCACCAGATAGCTGGTACGCGCGGCCAGCAGGCTTTCATGCGGGTCGACGCCCTCCTTGAGATAGATGTTGCCCGCGGACTCACCATCGCGTGTGACGTTGCCATCCTCATCCACACGGTATGACGTGGCTTCTCCGTCCAAGGACGTTACCGCACCATCAGGTTGGAGCAGGTATTCCGCCCCCTCGCCATCGTGCAGGATGAGCCGCCCCCGGGCATCCAACCCCAAGCCCTTTTCAACGTTGGCGAAGCCTCGACCGCCCGGAAAATGGTCAATGACGACCGTCACACGGCCTGTCTCACGATCACAGACGATGCATGAGTCGATGACGCTCGCGCCATCCAGCCCATCACCGGGAAAGGCGATGACGGTTTGCAGCGGCAGCCACGTCTGTCCGCTATCCAAGGAGCGGCGGACAACGAAATGGATCTCATTGGGGGCATCGTTGGAGATGACCACACGTTGGTCGGCACCGGCAATCGTCACACCGGAGGGCGTAGTCACCAAAGACGGGATGCGGTAGCTTGCGGATCCTTCATATCCTTTGTCGAACAACGCGGTATCGGTGGTGGGCGGCACGTCGGAGATTTTGCGAATCTGCCCTTCTCCCAGAGGATACAGGAACAGACCGCCGCCGCGAACTTCGCCGCACAACCGCACACCGGCCGTGTCCTCGCCGATCGACACGTAGCTCAGCCCCTCGAGATCACCGAAGAACACCTGACCGGGCTGATGCGTTTCCATGTTGCCATCAACATAGATGTCCACCGCACCGCGGAATGCGCGGATGACCAGATCATGCCACCCGCCATCGTTCCAATCGCCGTGGGCGCGATACTCACACCACTGTCCTTTGACGAAAGCGCGGTACACAAAGCCGTCATCGTCAATGTCCACGTTCATGATCTGGCGATCGTCATCGCGCGCCGCAAGAATCGTGCCGAACTGTCCGACGCCACGTACGCGGAACTGCGCGTAGATCGTGCCGTCGGTCACGCCGTGCAGCGTCTTCACATCCTTGTCCGCCAAATAGGCCGCGGCAAACTCAATATCCGGCTGCGGCACGGGAACGCTGCCCTGAATACGCTCCGAAGTCCAAGCCTCCGAGAAGCATTCCAGCCGCTCAACGCCGATATGCGCTTCATTGGCGCAGTGGAAGACGCCAGCCTGCGCATACTTCGACGGGCAAATGTTGGTCGCGCAGGCGAAGGCCTGATAGCCATCCAGATAGATTCGCGTGCCAAAATCGCCGAAGGTGATATGAAGGTCGTGGACACCGCCGAACTGCACGCCGTAGGTGTCTTCGACGTCCAGCACAATATGGTCTTCGGGCGCTTCGACGACCAGCGACCCGCGGGAAACCGTGACCGCCAGCGCGACGCGTTCGGCGTTTCGCGCTTCCAGCAGCATGCCGTCCGTGGCGACGTGGAACGCCGCATGCAGCGTTCCCCCCTGTTCCGGAAGCAGCGCACTGTTCCATGTCTGGTGGATTTGATTGGGAATATGCGACATGGGAGTACCTTTCGTATTACGTTTCCTGTTTAACTATCCTGCATCGTTGCAAGCAATCCAGCGGGCGGACCGTCCGGTCAAACCGTCCGGCCCAGCCCGCTCAGCTCACGCGGCGGCCGGCGCACCAGACGTGCTTCACCGCCAGCGTGCCCGAATCGGTGATCAGCAGGTCGGCGGCGCGGCCGGGGGCGACGAGGCCCAGCGGCGCGCCGGTGACCGGGTTCGGCC
>OKHK01000049.1_pt1 | contig 47360 bp, 64 predicted proteins | sample 1613011 | NCBI WGS metagenome assembly OKHK01 (sample SAMN04436831, study PRJEB24849) | human gut metagenome | biome: human gut; feature: NICU; material: stool | host: Homo sapiens | place: USA: Saint Louis, MO | collected 2011-08-09
ATTCTTGAGTCACATATGCAAAGAGGAATTGTCTAACTTAATTTGACAATTAATATTTTTAACCGTCATGAGTGTTGGGCTTTGATTACTTTCTTCTAAATACTGTTGGGTATAATGAAAGACCCCAGAATCCTTTTCACGTACCAACCAATTCTGATTGGCAGGGTCCCCAGCTAAAACCAATTGATCCTGAATAATTTCTTCACGAGTTGCTCCTTTCGTAATTAATGGTTTTTCGATAAAGCCAAAATCAACTTGATGTTTTTCAACTTTTTCCACTACTTCTTCTGAATTGTTCATTTCTAAAACAAAATTGATCGTTGCATACTGTGTCTGTAAATGCTGCATCAGTTGCGGCAAATAATAAACTGCAAAAGTATTAGACGCAGCAATTCGGCAAGTTTCTTTAGGTAATCTCGCCTGATGAAGAGCTGTTAATGTTTCTTGCCAATCATCAGCTAAATTTAGCAAACGATTATACAAGACTTCCGCTTGCCTAGTAGGGACTACATCTTGTCGACCATTTCTTAAAAACAATGAACAGCCTAATTCTTCTTCTAATTGTTTGATTTGATTAGAAACGGCTGGTTGTGATATATATAGGCAGGTAGCTGCTTTGGAAAAGTTCATTTGCTCATACACAATTTGAAAAGTCTTTAATAATTTAAACATAGGTATCCTTTCGATAACTTTCTATTATAAATATTATTTTAACTATTTATTTCTCAAATGTAAAAAATTTCGTTATACTGGAAGTAATGAACATGAAAGAGAGATTTTTTCAATGAAAAATTCAGAAAATGATTATATCCAATCTTTATTACAAATTCTTCCCGGCTTGCTAACAGCTTTCCTTGTCGCCTGCCTTAGCAAGTTTTTTGCCATCTGGTTACCTAGCTTAGGCGCCGCAACGATAGCTATTTTACTAGGAATCTTTTTGGGAAATACCTTTGTTCGCGGTGCCAATTTAAATCGCGGAACCAAAGTAGCCGAAAGTAAATTACTAGAATTTTCTGTTGTTTTATTGGGAACCACCGTGACCTTTCAAACGATTGCCCAAATTGGCTTACAAGGTGTCGCATTTATTCTCATTCAAATGTCGCTGACCATTATTTTTGCCTATTTGATCGGTAAAAAACTGGCTTTTTCTGATAATATGTCTTTATTGATGGCTGGTGGTAATGCCGTTTGTGGATCCTCTGCCATTGCTTCGATTGCTCCAGCAATTCAAGCAGATGAGGAAGAAAAAGGCCAAATCATTACTTTAGTAAACTTATTAGGAACCGTTTTAATGTTGACCTTACCCATTTTAAGTGGGATTATCTATGGTACCAATTTGTTGGCTCGTAGCGCACTAATCGGAGGGACTTTACAATCAGTTGGTCAGGTTGTCGCCAGTGCCAATATGGTCAATGAGAACGCAGTTCAACTTGCGATGCTCTTTAAAATTATGCGGATTGTCCTACTCGTAGCAGTTGTCTATTTATTTGGACGTTTCAAGCAAAGTAAGACGGCAGAATCAGAAGCTGAGTTGGTAAAAGTCACCAAAAAAAGCAGCGCCCTACCTTGGTATGTAGTTGGCTTTTTCATTGCCTGTGTCTTTAATAGTTTGATTCATTTCCCCGTCGTGATCAGTGAGACTGCTCATTTCTTTAGTTCTTGGTTTGAAATTACTGCCTTGGCAGCAATCGGGTTACGACTCGATTTTAAAAAGTTTTTCCAAGAAGGCAAACGTTTCTTAATCTATGGTTTATCAGTAGGAACTGTTCAAGTCGTCCTAGCCATTTTGTTGTTGGCACTGTTACAGTTCTAATAAAAAAGTTTGACGTTAACACGTCAAACTTTTTTATTTCAGCTTATTCATGCTATTATGAATAAGGTTTTATTAACTTAAAGGAGTTTTTCGATGTTATTTAGTATTAAAAAAAGCGAATGGTTAGGCAATGAACGAAATGATCTCTTTGCCGGTCTCGTTTCTTCTGTCGCCATTTTACCAGAAGTAATCGGGTTTGCGATTATTGCTGGTGTTCACCCGCTTTCTGCAGTGTTTGCTTCAGCTGTTACTTTACTTGTGATTACTTTTACGGGCGGCCGTCCGGCAATGGTTTCGGCGTCTGCTGGCTCAATGGCCTTAGTCCTTGCAGGCTTAATTCAAGCACATGGTTTGTCATACATGCTTGCTGCGACTATTTTAACAGGCTTTCTACAATTTATTTTAGGTTATTTAGGTATCCACAAATTGATGCGCTTTATTCCCAAGACAGTGATGTACGGATTCGTCAATGCGTTAGCCATTTTAATTTTCATGGCGCAAGTACAACAATTGCCCCATCAAACACTGTGGTCCTACGGTATGATTATCTGTAGTATCTTACTTATTTATCTATTACCTAAGTTTATTACAATTGTGCCTCCTGCTTTAATTGTTATTTTATTCATGACTATCCTGTCCTATTTTTTAAAAGGTCATTTGCAAACGGTAGGTGATCTTGGTGAAATGAGTCAGTTTCATCCAGCGATCCGTTGGCCTAATGTACCCGTCAACTTAGAAACGTTGTGGATTATTTTACCTAGTTCTGTTGCCTTAGCAATGGTCGGGTTAATTGAATCTTTATTGACGATCCCCATTGTGGACAAAATGACAGCGAGCCAAAGTGATAGCCAACGAGAAGTTAAGGCGCAAGGATTCGCTAATATAATTACCGGCTTTTTTGGTGGCCAAGCTGGCTGTGCGATGATCGGGCAAGCGGTCATTAATGTTAAATCAGGGGGACGAAAACGGCTTTCTACTTTGATTTCAGGTATTACCCTCCTTCTATTCATTTTTGTTTTTAAATCCGTGATGGTAGCCATTCCTACAGCTGCATTGATTGGGATCATGATGACAGTGGCAGTCGACACCTTTGATTGGGAAAGTTTGCAGCTTTTCCGAACTTTTGAAATTACTGAAATTGTTATTTTACTCGTGACAGTGGGTGTGATCGTCTATACGCATAATTTAGCGATTGGAATTATTCTAGGTGTTCTTTTAAGTGGTCTTCTTTATCATTTTTTCAAAAAAGAACCAAAAAAAAGTTGCTAGCTTTAGCAACTTTTTTTATTTTTCCCAATATTTCTTCAACGCTTCTTTTTCTATTTTCTTAATGAACGCATCTTTGCCATCCATATATTTATCAATGCTATCGGGGTGTGCTTGGGCCAATTGCTTTTTTAATGTACCATAGGTTGTAGCAATTGCCGGATTTTCTCGTAAATAATTTCGAAAAGCAAGATGGCGCAAAATTTCTTGCGTATTGTCAAACTGATAAATATGCACATGATGTGTTCTTTTTATCGGGCCTTTTCGTAAATAACGACGTCCTGATAGCCCAAATTCCCCCATATATTCATAACCGATTCTTTCAAATTCCCCTTGTAACAGGTCTACTTTTTCAATTTCTTCAACAATGACCAAAAAATCAATAATTGGTTTGGCTGCTAAATTAGGCACAGATGTGCTACCGATATGTTCAACTTTAAGACAATTTTCCTTTAGAATCTGTTTCAACGCTTGGGCTTCTTCTTCAAACTGTTCCACCCAGGCTGGTTGGTATTCAGTAACGATTACCCGCATGATTTCTTCCCTCTTTTCTATATCCGTTTCATATGTAAAATAGGAAACGGATTTCCTTGAGGATCTTCCTTTGATTCACCAATTACTTGAAACCCTTGAGATTGATAGAACTTCACAGCCCCTTCATTTTGTTTATTGGCATCAACAAAGATAATTGATTCTTGCTCTATTAACTTTTTGATAATTTCTCCACCATAGCCTTTACGAAAATAGACTGGGTCAATAAATAACATTTCCAACGTTTGTTGATTTGTTCCACTAAAGCCCACACATTTCTGTTCTTCATTTAACCACATACTTAATTGAACTTGTTGAAAATAATCAGGTAAAACCACTTCGATTTTATCAATATCTGCCTGACTCAAAAACAAATGGGTAGCTTCTACTGAAGAACGCCATAGAGAAATTAATTGAGGATAATCGTTTTTTTTTACTTCTTTTTGGTTCAGCATTTTTAATTCCTCCCTATCTAATAAACAAAGTATACCACATTTTGTCTCTCTCAATTCCATAAAAAATAGTCAAATCAACCGTGTTTTTTCTGTCGATTTGACTGTCTCTCTCTATTAACTCTGATGGCTAAACGAGTAAACTAAGCAAAGCCACGATAGCTAAACCGCCTTGTGTTAAAATGATTTTTTTATCACTAGTTAAGCTACCGTACGCCGCCACTAAAATAATATAAATCAATAAAAATTTTGTCATCTCCATCGTTGCTTGCGCAAAATAGACACTATAAATAAGTCCTGCACCGATTAGTCCATTATAGATTCCTTGATTTTTAAACAATGTAGTCACTGATTTTCTTTGTAACTCTTGCTTATCCATCTTAAAAACACGGCTTGTTGACTCAGATGTTGGTACAATCGTTTCTAAATACATAATGTAGAAAAATTCTACAGCCACCAAGGTTACTAAAATTGTTGAAATTAATGTCATCTGCTCCCTCCTCCCATTCCTTTGAACCAAGTAATTTTATGTAATTTTTGCTATGATGTAAATAGATATGCCTAGCCTTAACGAAAGGAAGAAACCTATGACTTTTCAAGAAACTATTAGCGCCTATATCCAAGAACGTTATCAGATAACGCCCGATTTTCCTTTTAAAAAACATCCAGACTATCTCGTCTTTCGTCATCCTAGAAATGCGAAATGGTTTGCTTTAATTATGCCACTGGATGCACAACTGCTCGGCGCTACCGAGAATAAGCAGCTCACTATTTTGACCGTTAAACTTGCGCCTGAATTGATTGCCTTATTAAAGAACCAACCTGGCTATTTTCCTGCCTATCATATGAATAAAGAGCATTGGTTAAGTCTTTCTGAAGAAATTCCGCTCTCACAAATTTTTTCATTTATAGATGAAAGTTACCAACGGAGTTATTAAAAAAAGCACCCTACTCAAGGAGTAGGGTGTGAAAGATTATTTAAGCTTATTTGCTTAAAGCGTCTTTTGCTTGTTCAGCTAACGCTGTAAATGCTGCTGCATCGTTAACGGCTAAGTCAGCTAACATTTTGCGGTTGATATCAATCTCTGCCAATTTCAAACCGTGCATTAATTTAGAATAGCTTAAGCCATTCATGCGAGCTTCCGCGTTGATACGTGCAATCCATAATTTACGGAAGTCACGTTTCTTTTGACGACGGTCTCTGAATGCATAGTAATAAGAGTTCATTACTTGTTCTTTTGCTGATTTAAATAAAGTATGTTTTGATCCGTAGTAGCCTTTCGCTAACTTAAGGACTTTTTTACGACGTTTACGGGTTACTGTTCCACCTTTAACACGTGCCATGTTGAATTCCTCCTAATATCTTGTTTCTCTTGACGGTAATCTAAAAGTCACCGAGTTGTTTTATTTCATTCTTGCTAATTGTTGGCGGATACGTTTGTAATCGCCTTTTGCAACCATGCTTGCTTTACGCAATTGACGGCGTTGTTTTTTAGTTTTACCGTGGAAACGGTGAGATGTAAAGGCACGGCCACGTTTTAAGCCGCCTCCACCAGTACGTTTTACACGTTTTGCTAATCCGCGGTGTGTTTTTTGTTTTGGCATGACTAATTTTCCTCCTCAAAATCTTTGCTTCAAGTGAAAGACTCTAACAGTCACAACTGTCGAATATCCTTCTTGTAGAAATTACCAAAAGTCCGAATGCTCGGTCTCTTCGTTTACTTGTCGTTTTTCGGTGCCAGCGTTAGAAACATGCTGCGTCCGTCCATTTTCGCTTTTTGTTCCACTGTGGCGATGTCCGCAGTTTCTTCAGCTAAGCGATCAAGAACTTTCTGACCAATCTCTTTATGGGTAATGGCACGGCCTTTGAAACGGATAGAAGCTTTCACTTTGTCTCCTTTTTCTAAGAACTTACGCGCATTACGAAGTTTTGTATTGAAGTCATTTACGTCAATTGTTGGACTTAAACGAACTTCTTTGACGTTGATCACTTTTTGTTTCTTGCGAGCTTCACGCTCTTTCTTTTGTTGTTCGAAACGGAATTTTCCATAATCCATAATTCGCGCAACTGGTGGTTTCGCTCCTGGCGCTACAAGTACTAAATCCAAGTTTGCAGATTCAGCGATTTGTAATGCTTCTGCTTTGGTTTTTACACCTAATTGTTCACCATCTTGTCCGATCAAACGTAACTCGCGTGCACGAATGCCGTCGTTAACCATCATATCCTTTGCTATGGTCATTCACCTCCAAAATTTTTAAGAGAAAATCCTAACGGAAGTCTGCTTTGTTTGCTAAATGCAATAAAAAAACAGGTTCCTATCCAGAACCCGCCAACAGTCTGCCTTACTTAAAAAAATAAGGAATACTTTATCTAGCCCAGCGATATACTCAACTAAGGCGAGAAGCGGGTGCTTCTGCTTTCATTTCTCAACTTCACTAGTTTACCTTAGTTTATCCTAGTTGTCAATATATTTCCTCAAAAAAACGAATCTAGCACTAGATTCGTTTGAACTCGTATTTTGATCATTAATAATTAGTGGACTGTCCCAATGTGACTTCCTAGAAACAAATGGTTCAACACATGGTGTACATTTTCTATCCCCTAGGCGATCCCTGTAGTCCCTACAGTTCTTCTATTTATAAGGTTTCTCGTTTAGACAAGCCACGTTCTAAGATTTTTTGGCTTCTAAGATACTCTGAATTTTCTGTACTTTCAGAAAAAGACAACTCTGTTTCTATCTCCTCTGACTCAATACAAATGAGTTCTTTGCCATACCATTGTGCTTTATACAACAGTTTAGCTAAAAATAAAGACCAAGCCAGTTCAGAACGATCATGTTTTGGCGGCCGCTCATTACTGTGATGGGCTTTTTCAATACAAATAACATCGTAACTTGAAACCAATTCCGTTGTAATTTTGTTTAAAATATCCGTTCGTTGGTTGGCTATTTTTTCGCGAATTTTTGCGACTTTTATTTTTTGTTTTTGATAATTTTTTGCTTGTGAAAGATCGACACCTTTTTCCAAAGCAATCATTTTACGCTTGTTTAATTTTCGTTCTTCTTGACGTAGTTTTTGCTTTAAATGCTTTGAACAATAGCTTTTTTCGAAGCTTTCACCATTCGAAAGCAGCGCAAATTTTTCCCTACTGCTACAAATTCCCACCATTTTTTGTTGCTTTGTTTTCGTTTCAATCGGCGCTTCACACAAAATGGAAACATAATAATTGTGACTCGCACTCATAGAAATAGTTACAGATTTTATCTCCCCCAGCGGTTGGCGGTGTACCTTCATTTTAATTAAAGATTTCAATTTAGGTACTTTCAAATAACGATTATCCAAAATTTTGACCGTGCCATGTTGATTGTTCGTAGTGTAGGAATGCACCGTTTCTTTCTTTTTCTTTTTTGGAAAGCCCATCCCTTTTTCCCGATAAAAATTTTTAAAGGCTCGATCCAAATAAACTTGTGCATTTGCCAAGGCTAAACTATCAACTTCTCTGAGGACAGGGTATTGTTTCTTATATTTAGCTGGCGTTGGCATTTTAAACGTTTGTTGAGGATTTTTTCGCATCTCTTTGTAGATATCAATCCGGTCTTGTAACATTAAATTATACACCAAGCGAACACAAGAAAATGTTTTTTGAATAAACTGTTCTTGTTTTGAGGTTGGATAAAGTCTGTATTTATAAGCTTTCAGAGCCTTCATCTCATAACCACCCTACCAAGATAGTTAGAAAAGAAGCTGGTTATAAACCAGCTTTTCTTTTCTTCTCTTCAATTTTTTCACGGTACATTGCAACTTCGTCTTCAGCACAATAAACATAGTGTCCATTGAGAATTTCACGGAGCTCACGATCTTTTCCATCTGCCGCTGCAGGCTGGTAAACGATCCGTTTACGTGTGCGTTCATAGTCTGGATCTGGTAATGGAATCGCAGAAAGTAAACTTTCTGTATAAGGATGAACGCCGAAATTATAGACATCATCACTTGTGCCCATTTCCAATAATTTCCCACTGTGCATTACGCCAATTCGGTCACTGATATGTTTTACCATCGATAAGTCATGTGCGATAAACAAGTAAGTTAAGCCTTGTTCTTTTTGTAAATCTTGTAATAAGTTTACTACTTGGGCTTGAATCGACACATCCAAAGCCGAAATTGGCTCATCACAGATAATGAAACGTGGATTAACCGCTAAAGCACGAGCAATCCCGATCCGTTGACGTTGCCCACCAGAAAACTCATGAGGATAACGCGTACTGTGACTTGGATTTAATCCCACCGTTTTTAAAAGTTCATTGACTTTTTCTTCCCGCTCTTTTGGTGTTTTAGCTAATCCATTGACATCGATTCCTTCAGCAATAATATCATTGACTTTCATTCTTGGATTCAATGAAGCATATGGATCTTGGAAGATCATTTGAACATCGCGACGGAATGCTTGCATGTCCGCTTTTGATTTAATTTTGCTAATGTCTTTTCCATCGAAAAGAATTTCACCAGCAGTTGGATCATATAAACGAATGACACTGCGACCAGTTGTTGATTTTCCACTTCCTGATTCGCCAACTAATCCAAAGGTTTCGCCTTCAAAAATATGAAAACTAATGTCATCAATGGCTTTTACTTCGTCTTTACGACCAACATTGAAATACTGTTTCAAACCAGTGACTTCTAATAGGACTTTTTTCTCTTCTGCCATTAATTACTACCTCCTGGATTTTTTTGACGCTCTGCATAAATTGCCCAACGACGAACAATCTCTGCTGGAGGCGTAACTTTTGGTGCTTGTGGTGCTAATAACCACGTTGCTGCTTTGTGTGTCGGTGATACTTCAAAATAAGGTGGTTCTTTTTCTGTATCAATTTTTAAAGCAAACTCATTCCGTGGATAGAAGGCATCTCCAGTTGGTGGATCTAATAAATCTGGAGGTGAACCTGGAATCGCATAAAGTTTGTCTTCTGTTCCTTCCATCGTTGGCATTGACCCTAAAAGTCCCCAAGTATATGGATGTTGTGGATTATAGAAAATTTCTTCTGCTGTTCCCACTTCAACCAGACGTCCACCGTACATGACAGCGACACGGTCAGCCACGTTCGCTACTACCCCTAAATCATGGGTAATGAAAATAATCGAAGTGCTAATTTTTTCTTGTAAATCTTTTAATAACTCTAAAATTTGTGCTTGGATGGTTACATCCAACGCTGTAGTTGGTTCATCTGCAATTAGAACTTCGGGATAACAAATTAAAGCAATTGCAATGACAATCCGTTGACGTTGCCCACCAGAAAATTGGTGCGGATAGTTTTTCAAACGTTTTTCAGCATTAGGAATGCCCACTAATTTTAGTAATTCTAATGCTTGCGCTAAGCCTTCTTTTTTTGAGACTTTATTATGTTTGATTAATGATTCCGCCACTTGTTTGCCAATTGGCATCGTTGGGTCTAATGAAGTCATCGGATCTTGGAAAATCATTGCGATTTCTTTACCACGAATGGCTTGCATTTGTTTTTCTGTTTTATGAACAATATCTTGCCCTTTAAACAAAATTTCCCCGTTATCAATATTGGCATTACTGCTCAACAAACGCATAATACTGCGAGTTGTAACAGATTTACCACTCCCTGATTCACCTACGATGGCTAACGTTTCACCTTTATAAAGATCAAAACTCACACCACGAATGGCGTTGACTTTACCTGCAAACGTATCAAAGGAGATTCTTAAGTCTTTAACTTCTAATACTTTTTCCATAGTCATTCACCACTCTTACTCTTTCATCTTAGGATCAAATGCGTCACGTAAACCATCAGCTAACAAGTTGAAACAAATCATGATAACTGAAAGTGTTGCCGCTGGAATCCACATTAAATATGGAAGGAAACGGAAAGTTTTGTATCCTTCGTTTAACAAGGTTCCTAAAGATGCGGTTGGTGGACGTAAGCCTAACCCAATAAAACTTAGGAACGCTTCAAAGAAAATTGCCGATGGGATACTGAACATCATTTGGACAATAATAACACTTGAGATATTCGGTAAAATATGTTTAATAGCAATTTTCCAACGAGATTCGCCCAATGTTTCTGCTGCCATGACAAACTCTTGGTCTTTTAGTTTCATGGTCTGGGCTCGCACAATCCTGGCCATTGATATCCAGTTTGTAATAACCATGGCCAAAACAATCGAAACAATCCCTGGATCAAAGACTGTTAGCATCAAGATCATAACAACTAAGTTAGGAATACCAGAAAGAACTTCTAAAATACGTTGCATTACTGTATCGACACGACCGCCGACTAATCCGGAAATCAGTCCATACGTTACCCCAATCGTAATATCTAGAATCGCCGCGATAAACGCAATTAATAAGGAAATACGTGTTCCCATAAATAAACGACTTAGGACATCACGACCTAAACCATCTGTTCCTAGATAAAAGTTTACGTTATCTGGAACGTTTGCTTGTGCATATTTATCAACTAATTGACCAGCAACTGTTGTTTTACCATTTAAACCATTCACGCTTTCCAAGCCAGGAATTCGTGGTGGTAAGTTAATGTAAGAAACATTTTGTTTCGTTGGGTTATGTGGTGAAACCCAAATGGTAATAATAGAGATAAAGATAATAACTGCTAAGAAACTCATTGAGATAACTGCAGCTTTATTCTTTTTCAAACGACGCCATGAGTCTTGTAAGAAACTTAAAGACGGTGTGGCAATACGCTCTCTTTCTTTTAGAGTTGAAGTGTTTAGAGGCTGAAACTCATCTGCCGGAATATCTTTAATCGCTTGTGGTAGATTATTTTTATTGACTGTTTCCATTAGCCTTTTGCACCTCCTGATACGCGAATTCTTGGATCAATTAAACCATAAAGTAAGTCAACAATCAGAATTACAACAACTAACATTGTTGAATACAAAATAGTTACTGCCATAATTGTTGGATAGTCGTTTGTCATAATTGATTTTACAAACTGTTCCCCAATTCCAGGGATGGCAAAAATATTTTCTACTACTAAAGAACCTGTCATTAAACCAACGGCTAAAGGTCCTAATAAGGTAATCAATGGAATTAAACTGTTTCTTAACCCGTGGCGGAATGCAACTTGCCAGCGACTCAAGCCTTTTGCTTTGGCTAATTCGACATAATCACTATGCAAGACCTCTACCATCTCGGTTCGAATAAACCTAGCCGAATCGGCCATTGGACTCATTGCCAAGGCAATAGTTGGCAAGATTGTGTATGCAAAACCATTCCACATAGCAATTGGTAAGATTCTTAATTTCATTGCAAAAATGTATTGTAATAATACCGCGAAAACAAAGTTTGGAATAGAACGACCTAAAATGGCTAACAATGTTGCCAACGTATCTACCCAAGTATTTTGACGCATCGCTGCGATAATCCCCAATAAAATACCGACTAACGTACCAAAGATAATCGCTTGTCCTCCCAGTTGAAGGGATGGTCCAATTCGACCAGCTAATAACTTAGCAACAGGTTGGTTTTTAAATTGGAATGAAATACCAAAGTTCCCTGTAACCAGGTTCTTTAAGTAAATTCCGTATTGAACAATCACTGGTTTATCTAAGCCAGATTGTTTATTCAACATAGCGATTGTTTCTGGACTAAGTTTTTCTTGGTTGGTATAAGGCGTACCTGGTAATAATTGCATTAAGAAAAACGTAATCGTTGCGATTAACCACAAAGTGATAATCATGAAAAAGATCCGTTTAAGAAAATATTTTCCAAAACTATTCAATAATGACACCTCCGAGATTTTTTTGACTTCCTCAGTTATTTTCGTTAAAGTAATGACTAGATAGACCACAATAATAGATAGGGTGAACACATGAAAACTTTTAAATGGCCAATTATTACAGCCGTTATTTCCAGTATCGGCATTTTTCTTTACTTATTAATAAGTAAAGAACCTATCACTACCTCCTCATTATCAGATACCTTCTTTATCGTTTCGCTTTTCTTTTTAATTATCGGCATTGCTTTATGGATTATGTCCTCTGGCTTTTTCGATAACTTTCAGCGCTCAATGAAAAACGCGTTTCGTTTTAAAAAGAAAAATGAACCGAAAGAGTTTATCCCGCTTTCAGTCATTGGCGATGCACATCGCTCTTTCTGGCTAAAAACTGGGGGCATCTTACTGATTCTGTCTTTAGGCTTTCTACTATTTTACTTGGTCTAAGACAAGATAGCAAGAGGACCGTTGCCTTTTATTCCATGGCAAAGGTCCTTTTTTGTTTGCTATCGATCTTTTGTCAGGTTATTCTGAAATGTATGCCCATTTGTAGTCATACGTTGCGCCAGCAGGATGAACTGCGACATCTTTGACTTTTTCAGCACGTAAATGCGCTTCTGATTTTTGGAATAATGGTACCACACCCATGTCTCCCATAATCGTTTTCTCTGCATTTAACATATCATCCCAACGTTTTTCAGGATCTGTCGCATCTGCACTACTTGCAGCTTTCACGAACTTGTCAAACTCTGGATTGTTATAACGTCCACGGTTATATGAGTTATCTGAAGCAAATAAGTCTAAGAAACTACTTGGATCAGCATAGTCAGCACTCCAACCACCGATTACTGCATCAAAGTCGCCTTTGTTTGAACGATCTAAACGAACAGAGAATGGAACCGGACTAACCGTTACCTTCACACCATCTAAAGCATCTTGAATTGACCCTTGAACAAATTCAACTGTTTTCTTAGAAGAATCTGCATCTGAAGAAAGAATATCCATTGTTAAGGTTGAAATCCCCAATTCTTTTTTCGCTTTTTCCCAGTATTCTTTAGCTTTTTTCGTATCATATTCAATTTGACTACCTGCTTCTTTAGCAAAGTCTTTGCCGCCACTTGGGTCTTTTGCCATATCTGCTGGTACTAAACCGTTTGGCTCGATAGAACCATCCCCTAAGATGGATTCAACTAACGCTTTACGGTCGATTGAGTAAGAAATTGCTTTACGTAAGTTCGCATTTCTAAATGGTGATTTTTCATCACGTTGATTTAGTTCCATATATTGTGTTGATGCTTCTTTTTGACTAACAAAAGCTGGGTCATTGGCCATTTGTTGGGCTAATTCACCAGAAAGAACGACATCGTCTGTTTGTCCATCTTGGAACAAGTTCAACGCGGTTGGTGATTCTTTCACGACATTCACATCTACTGAGTCCAGTTTCACTGTGTCTTTATCCCAATATTGATCGTTTTTCTTGAATGACCATTTTGTATCTGTACCAGGACCATCAAAGCCGTCTAAGACGAATGGACCATTGTAGACAGCACTTTCGCTGTTTGATGCATAATTTTTACCATATTTTTCCACAATATCTTGACGTTGTGGGAAGAACGATGGGAAAGCTAATAAGTAATCAAAGTATGGTGTTGCTTTTTCTAAAGTGATTTCTAATTCTGTATCACTGACTGCTTTAATTCCTAATTCTGATTTATCTTTTTCCCCTTTAGCAATGGCATCACCATTTTTTACAGAGGCATACAGATAAGCATATTCAGAAGCTGTCGCTGGATCAACTGTTCGTTGCCATCCGTAAACATAGTCATTAGCAGTCACTGGTTTACCGTCTGACCATTTTGCATCTTTATTTAATTTAATTTTGTATGTTAGTCCATCTTCAGAAACTTCTGCTTTTTCCGCTGCACCTGCAGGTTGGACTTTGTTATCTTTGTCTAAACGATAAATTCCTTCATACGCATTATTCAGTGCCGTAAAACTAATTGTATCTGTTCCTAAAGATAAATCTGCAGAAGGCATTTCTTGTTGAACTACTACTTTAAATTCTTGTTTAGCGGCAGTTTTCTCTGATCCGCCCTTTGCTTTTTCGGCGCCAGCTCCCCCATCACCACCACAAGCAGCTAAAACTAACAGCGTTGTTAAACTTAACCCGATAAGTCCTTTTATACGTTTACTTTTCATGCCTTTCTCCCTTCACAGAAAAAACTCTTCATTTTTTAATTTTTAGAATATTCTTATAATACTAAAATTAAAAACAAATGGCAAGCATTAAAATAAAAAAAGAACCAATCCCGAAGGACGGTTCTTAAAAAATGACTAACTAGCTTTGTTACGTCGTTTATAAATATACCAGCCAGAAGAAGAAAGTCCAACGAACAGTAAACCATATAATGCAAGCGTTTCTGTTTCTGTACCCGTTTTAGGTAAAAAGCCGCCATACTTTTTCTTCTCTGTTACGGATGGATTGCTCTGTCTTGCTCCCGCTTGGTTTTGTTTATTGGTTGCTACTGGTGTTTCTGGTGTTGGTTTCGGGTCTGGTTTTGGATCTGGTTTTGGATCTGGTTTTGGCGTCTCTCCTCCACCGATTAACTCTTTGTAAGCTTCTTCCGAAATAGAAACAATTCGTTCGCCTGGGAATGGTTCTTTATATTGTGCTAAATCAATCGTCGTTGCTGCACGATACAACCGCAAGCTGGTTGCACTTTTCAAGTATTCAATTAAGACAGCATCTAGTGAAATCCCTTCTTCTCGTTCACCACCTAGCATATCGTAACCATCACCACCAGCAGCTAAGAAATCATTGGTAGCCATCCGGTATTGTTTCTTCTCATCCAATGGTTCAAACTTTTGTGTTTGCCGATTTTTAATTTCTATTCCTAATACGCGACTACCGACAATCGTTTGTCCTGTTTCATTGCCTTCGTCACTAGCCAAGCGAGTACCTGGTTTTGTGGAATCATAGTGGATACGAATGGAGCTTGAAACATGTAGGAAACCACCATTTGCGCCAAGTTTTGGTTGGCCAGCATCATCTAGTAAAATTGTGCCATTCTCATCTTTTTGTGGAATCGAACGAACAGACATTTCAAACATTTCTTTAACTTGAGCGCCGGTTACTTGAATTTGCGCAATGCTATTGCCAAAAGGTAACACAGCAATGACATCCCCAACTTTAATTGGCCCTTGTTTAATATCAGCGCGAATGCCGCCACCATTAGTTACTGCAAAATCAGCAGGTTGACTAAACGCGTCTTGGCCATATGACATAATCGCATCACCAATCAAATTCCCTAAGTTGGTCTCTCGTGTGCGCACATTTTCCCGTTGTCCATCCAATGTGAATGGAATATAATCGACAATTACTTTTTCATTTTCAGCGTTAAAATTCGTTCGTGCTTCATCAACGATGGCTTTAACTGCCGGGTTTTCTGGCAATTCTAGCAACTCTGCTGCTGAAATCAATTTTGCTGTTTTCTTAGTTGGTTCACTCTCTGGTGCTGTGACGATCCCAACATTATTTAAATAATTACCTGTTTGAGCATAGATCACTTTGCCATAACGTTTGCCGCTTTCGACGGCTGTATGCGAATGTCCATCAATCACATTAATATCTAACTCAGGATATGTTTGACTAAGGGTTTCTGCTAGCGTATCACCACGCCAGATATGCGGCGTCGTTTCATCTACGCCTAAATGCCCAGTAACTACGAAAGCTTGAATATCCGCGTACTTCTCTTTAATTTCATTAATCACTGCTTCTACTTCTGGAATCGGGTCTTTAAATGTCACCTTCTCCACGTTTTTCGGGTGTGTTTTCGTTGCTGTTTCTGGGGTCGTCACACCTACAATGGCAAACTTTTTCCCGGCTTTTTCTACGATTGTATACGGATCAAAAACCCGTCCACTGCCATCTTTGTAATACGTATTACTAGATAAAATCGGAAAATTCAGTTGGTCTTTATAACCTAGTGCAATCTCTAAACCAAAATCAAACTCGTGATTTCCCACCGCCATGGCATCATAACCAACTTCATTCATTGCTTTGGCCATATCCGCGCCTTTGGAGAAATTGGAGATTGGTAATCCTTGGAAAACATCCCCTGCATCCACCATCAAGGTTGGGTTTTCTTGGTCTTTAAAGGTTTTTAGACGCGCCATACCTAATTCGCCTTTCCCTGCTTCTAGTCGGCCATGAACGTCATTTGTGTGCATAATGGTATATGCATTATCTAAATCAAAGCCCGCATTACGGACATCTTGTTTCGTAATAGCGGCGGCGTTTGGTGTACGTCCATCAGGAGAAGTCGGAATTTGAAGAGTGCCGTCATTCACTAATTCGATTGCTTTGGCACGCCATTTTTCATCAAAATTTGTCCCAATAATTGACCAATTTCGTTCGATTTCTTGTTCTGGATCAAGCGTTCCTTTTTTCTTAATATAATCAACAATCATTCCTCGTAAGGTTTCTGGATCAGAATTTTTAATAGGTTCCCCTACTTGAATCCCTTGGCTAGCTAAACCGCCGTAACGATAATTATTCATAGCAATCGTATATTCTTTGGCAGGATCCAACGGTTGGCCGTCAATTTTCGCATCTACAATTCGTTCACCCACTGGTTTTGAAATGTCAATCTTGTAGTCCACTCCAGAAATCATGTCATAGTTATATACACGAATGTTTGGATTAAAACTAACGGTCAAATCATCTGGCTGCGTTTGGTTATAGTACGCCCCTTGTTTTTCTAAATACTTCAGTAAGTTTTCACCGTTAATGGGAACACTCACTAAGGTATTCGGGTATTTGTAGATATCAAAAATCGTGGCATAGGAAATCTTCCCCGCAGGTAATTTACTGTCGTATTTAAACAACGCTGCCGCACTTAATTGTGCACCTGTTACTTCTTTTTGAACGTTATTAATTAAAGAAATCATCGCTGTTGGTTGTAATTGTGCTTCGGGAATTCCTTTAATTTCTTGTTTTGGTAAAAAATCAGCTGTTGCTGTGCCGATCTCCTCCTGAATAAACGCTCGCGTTTTTTCATGGTATTCTTTTGTCGCTGCCTTAACTGCTTCATCTGCTGGAACATTCGTTGTTGGTACAATCGTTGCTGTACCTTCTTGCACTTCCCACTTATCGGCATTTTTAGCAACTGAAAGATCAATTTTGACAACTTCTGTCCCCGTATCTTTCGGTCCCCCTACCGGTACAGTTTTTCCATTCGGCGCTGCTCCTTGCTTGGTAAAAGAAAGGTGGTCATGACCTAGAATATACGCATCAATCCCCGCGACATTTTCAATTACTTGGTCGGCACTGGCAGCCAGATCACTATTTTGTTGTCCCGCATGAATCGAAGCAACAATAATATCAGCCTGATCGTTAGTTTTCAACTCAGTAACTGCTTTTTCTGCTTCTTCTTTCAAAGGTAAAAAATTAAGCGAAGTAACACGAGGGCCATCCCACAAAGGAATGTGCGGGATTGTTAAGCCGATAATCCCAACTTTTAAATCTGGCTGCCCATCTTGATTAAGATCAAGTTCCTTCGTGGTAGTCCCTTCAACAAAACGACTACCATCCTTATTGTAGGTATTCGCAGACAAGATTGGAAAAGTGGCTTCTTTTTGAATTTTTTGGATTAACGGTAAACCAAAATTAAACTCATGATTTCCCAAAACCATTGCATCATACTTCATCACATTCATGGCGGTAATCATTGGATGGGTCTTTTCATTCACTAAAGGCGCTTTATTATACAAGTCATCTGTTAAAATAGTGCCTTGAATATTGTCGCCATTATCAATTAAAACGGTGCCTGCTGGGTTTTGTGCCCGGACTTGGTTGACGACTGTACTTACTTGGGACAAACCAACTGGTAGTTCTTTATCATCTTCATAAGACCAATTCCATAATTGACCATGAACATCTGACGTACCTAAAATTGTTATTTTTTGCGGCGTGCTCGTTTCTTCTTTTTCAGCGGTTGACGTTTCTAAATTCGTCGTCTCTGTTGGTGCTGTGGTTTCTTGTGACTGCTTGACACTGTCACTCGTAGCCTGATTTGGTGCTTCTTGCTTGATGTCTGTTGTTTCCTGTGTGATGATTGGTTCTTGTTTTCTACTTGAATCGGTGGTACTTGTTACTGCTTCTGAACTTTGTTGACTCGTTGTTTCTACTGCATATGCCGTACTGGATAATTCCATTTAACGCAAACAAAAAACCTCGTTCCCTAGAAGAGAGCGAGGTTTTTTTATGGACCATACAGGACTCGAACCTGTGACCGAACGGTTATGAGCCGTTTGCTATAACCAACTGAGCTAATGGTCCTGAAAACTTTACTTATTAAGTAATCTATAAATTAAATGAAATAAGCTCTAAAGTTAGAATTTTTGCTCTTTTTGATTTAGTAAATGTTGGGCGACTACTCTTTGATACGTAGAAAGTGACTGGTGCATAGACACAATCGTTTACTTCACGTAATCCAAGTGTTAATATTTTATTTTTATGCGGATGGCTAAAAGCTATGTCTAGTTTCATAGATGAACCAAACTTATCTGCTTCAGACACATATATCACTGAATCATTGTATCCCTCTAAAAATATTTCTAGAATAAATTCAAATAGCTCTACTCGATCTTTTATAGTACCAAAATTGCTGTGCCTTTGCAGATGTTTATATGTAATAACTTCATCATTCAATTTTTGACAAATTATTCTAGGTGAATCCTTATAAATTTTGTGTAAACCCAATAAATGTGGGAGTTGTAAGATGTCAAATTTTACATAAAAACAGTCCAGTTTAACAAATGGCGTTGTTATAACAGCCATTTTGCCATCAAGATTTGATAAAAATAAGTTGTATGTTTTCTGCAAATCTTTAGGCATTTTTACAACTCCTCTATAATTTTAGACATAAAAAAAAAGAGTGCAAATCATGGATACCGTCCCATGCTGACCAACGCTAGGTTAACCCACCTGCTGGGGAACGTGGGTGCACTCAATTCCCACTTTGCTTGTAAATAATGATCTAAAGCTAGACTAGAAAACGAGGTAATGATATCCTTTCCTCACACTTAATATAACATCTAAATGTATCGTATGCAATAAAAATATCTCATGAAATTATTTAAAATACAGCATAAAAACAAGTTTAAGAAGATTTTTTCACTTACAAACACGTAAATGTGCCTGATCATCAGCTGGTTGCTATATTGTTAATTTTAATTAAATAACAAAAAAAAGAGTCACCTTTGGGAAGGCGACTCAAAGAAAGTTATTCTTAGTATCCAGTTCCCCAGGTATTCGATGGATTTCCATCATTTGGGCCAACTGGAATATAAATGCGTGTTCCGTTTACATCAGAGCCACCTAAGAAAACATAGCCATCTGCTACACGAACTGAATCATACTTAAAAGTAGAACCTTTCGGCCATACTCCGTATACAGGCGCTAACAAGCTTGGCGCACCGTTGCGAAGAACGATACCTTCACTAACACCGATAGTAAAAGTTTTTGCTGGCGTTGGTTTACTATTTTCCCATAGCTCAGCAATATCACCATCGTTCGCATAACCTAGTAATTTACCGCTATTTTCAACACGATATAGATTTTTACGGCCATTTAGTTTTTGTGTAATGGTTCCAACTTGTGTCCACAGTGTATCTGCGTTGACATGCTGTGCAATTGGTGCGTCTGGATTTTTATATATAGTAGTGAATCGGATATTTTGTCCTACTTTATATTTAGGTTTATTGGGCTTACCAGGGTTTACAATAACTTCGCTACCATCTTCAGGAAGTCCAGTTTGTAAGTCTTGTGCAAACTGTGCCTTACTAATTCCCCAACGTGCTAAATAACCATATGGATCAGTATGATTTCCTCCTAAATTATTTGTAACCCACAGATGGGTTTTAATTCCATAGCCAGTTGGATCATCTAGATCAAAAGTCACATTAATTTGACGCGCCAAATCACGTAATAAGTTAACATAAGCAGCATAGTCTTTCTTAAACATAGCTTTATTTGAGGTATTGGCTAACTCAACTTGTGCATAAGCATAAGGGTTTGCATCTCCTGCTCCCCATGCTATACGACCATCTTCAGCCACCTGAATGACACGACCACCGCCGCCTACAACATATTGCGTAAACGCTTCTTGCCGTTGCCAGTTGTTAAGCATGTTATTGGCTTCGTTTTCTACACCAGCGTCCATATTTGCAGTATCGTGCGCAATGATGTATCGGTTAATAGTCATTGGCCAACCTGCGTTAATATTTCCACGGGTTTCGACTTGGTACGCATCCACATTGATTGTAGGCATAAAAAATAGAGCGACTAGCGCTCCAACTAAAATTTTCTTTTTCATTCGTTTACTCCTTGTCTTTTAAATTATATGCTGATACACCTGTTACTACTCCTAAAAAAGTTGCAATGGCATTGATAGTTAAAACAGCCATATCTGTTTGTTGCCAACCATAGGCTTTGCCTAACGTTGCTACTAAAACAGAACTAGCAGGAAGTACAGTGAGTACTCCCCATTTGATGATTTTGTAATACTTGTCTGGTAGTATCATTTTCAAATTCCTCCTAAGTATTTCGTGATTAAGTAAACAGCAACAGAAACCCCAATTCCTGCAATTGTTCGCCACGTCCACTTTTGATTCTCTTTAATTTCCGCAATATCGCCTTCATTGTTTTTGGCCATTGAGAGTGCTATGTCTGCTTTCTCTCTTAATTGTTCATGATTATCCAACTTTGTCTCAATTCGTGCCAAACGATCGACGATTTCAATTAAAGGCTCATCTTTCAAGTTATCGTCTCCATCCCTTTAACAAAAAACCGCCTAGCTTTTGCTAAACGGTTTTCCTGTCATTTTAGTAAATTCCTCTTCTGTAATACAACTAGGCACAAATTCTGATACTTGTTCAGGCGTGAAAAAGCCCCAGTCGTACATCAGTTTAATGTCATCATATGAATACATTATTTTGCACCTCCGATTTGCTCTTTAATCGCATCAATTTCTTTAGTATTTTGAAGCGACGTAAGCATAGTCTTAGAATTGATTTGTGCAAGCAATTCTGCTTTAGCAGTTAGTTTTTCATTTGCTTGTTTTAACTCGCTATTTGAAACTTCTAAGCTATTCGCAAGATTTTCTAATAAGTTTAATTTTTTAGAATAATCTTGCGTGACTGCTTCTTCCCATTTTTGTTCTGAAAAATTAAAGAATTGTGACTGTTCATTGGCCAAACCTCCAAGCGGTTCAATCTCTACAAAAGGTAAAGACGTTGGAAAATTATCCTCCACTTCGTGTTTTTCAAACCCCATTGGATATAATACTTTGTATATTACTTTCATTTGTAATTTCCTCCTTATACTGGCCACGCATCTGGTGTTATCCACATTCCTGACACGTAAGAACTTCCGTTACCAGACTTTACTTGCACAACACTTGATTGATCAATATAAGCACGGGCATCGGCTGGTTGATTTGCGTTCCTAACAAGCGAAAGTGCTGTCTGTGCAGGATACCCTTGATCACGTTTGTAACCTTTCGGAATAGTAATGATCCAACGTGTTTCAGTTCCTGTAGGCCAATTATCGCACTTAAAGTTAAAGGTTAAAAAAACTATATTTCCAATTCGAGTCAATTTTCCGTTTACATCTGTGATATTTGTTGTATCACTTCTATCAGCCATTGTTATTGCACGCTCAATCATGCCAGCTTGGACAGTTAACCCTTTAAACTGTAAACCATCTTGAAAATTCTTTGTTCCTAAAATTGTTTCATTTCCAGTCGCTTTAACAAGTTTTCCGTCAATTCCATCCAACCCATCAACGTGTGTTTTCATATATTTCGCATTACCATTTTCTTTTAACTGAACGATATCTGCCATTATGCGTCACCTACCTTTTCAAATGTAAAAACTGGTAATGCATCCAGTTTTTCTTTATCCATTTTAGACATTAAACCATCTTTTTCAGCAGTAGCATTGCCAGGAAGTGTTGGAATGATGGTTGTGTCAGGCAACGCTTTTACATCTGAAGCAGTTAAAACAACTTCACCTGTATGACCATTTACAGACGAAACAGTCCCTGCTCCAGTACCACTAATCTTTCCATCTACAAATTCATTCAATCCAACAACGCCAGCTGTACTAGTCTGTACGTCAATAGCTACGCCATCTTTTTTCACTACGTATAAATCAGGCATTTAATTCTTCATCTCCTTTTACTTTTTCAAACTCAACACCAGAACCACCTAGTTTTCCAGCTTCATAATCGGCTAAAATTAGTTTGAATTTTTCATATTCTTCTTGAGAAATCATAATCCCATCGTTAGGTAAATCTAAGTCTGCACGCGTAATAATCACTGCTCCAGTTTTTCCGTTAACAGATAAAACTTTTGCCTGTCCGCTCATTATCTCTGATAAACCAAGGATTGCTGAAAAATGTGTAATAGGAAAAAACTGACGTTTAATACCATTTTCATCAGTTTCCATCATTCTTTTAGCATCAACCATTATTTACACCTTCAATCGTAAAAACATTTTGTTTTGGATCATCAACTGTCGCTATGATTAACGCCCCTTCTTCTATTGGAAAATTGACTGTTCCGACAACTTCTGCTTCATGATTCTTAGAAAATGAATCATCCTCTAAAATTTCTAACGTGTTTACATTGCCGAATTTGATGGTGTATAGCCGTTCTTCTAATCTCTGATACAAATAATCCATATCAGCCAATAAACGCTCTGAAAGTGAATTGTGGCGGACCCCTTGTATGTCTACACGTGCATCCATTAATTCGGCTAACATTGTTCCGCCTGGATCAACAGTTTTTAAAATGTCCTTAATCGATTCAAACCACATTAGGTAATCTGATTCTTGGCCGTTTCGCCACGCTTCAAATGTATCTTGTTGATTTTTACGCCACTTTTCAAACTCTTCTTTTCTAGCGTTCATCCATGCTGTGAAATCGCCTTTATTTTCATTGATAAAAGCGGCCATATCAGCTATCAAATCTTCTATTGATTGCCAATACGAACCCATTTCACCTTCTGTTTTAGAAACAGCATTCACAACAAAATAGGAAAAGTTTTGCGTTGCACCAATCAGGTTGTCGCCTTTATGAATACTGAAATATGCTTCCTGTCTGTGCAATGACTGCATAGAATATTCATCAAAGGTATACTGGATAATCCCTTTTTTGGCATTCACAATTTTTGCTGCTCGTTGAATCGGATATTTGTTATCAATAACTGATTCAAAAAAAACTTCGCAACCTGTTAAATCAAGTGGCAAAGCATTTTCAACTAATATAGCTTCTAAAACTTCGGTATTTCGGTTCCCTTGCCGAACATTTTGTATACCAATGTAATTATAAGGTTCCGTGGTGCTTAGTGTCGCTTGCCATTTAACCATTTATTTGCTCCTTTCTAAAAATTAATAACATCACGCGGATTTATTCGCTGCCACTGTCCACCTTTCCATACTTCAAAGTGAAGGTGAACGCCAGAAGCTAATCCAGTTGCTCCCATGATTCCGACACGTGAATTAGTTGTTACTTTGTCGCCTACTGACAAATCAACAGAATCTAAGTGACCGTAATAGGTCCAGTAGCCATCATCGTGCTTAATCACTACATAATTTCCCCCTGTTCCGTCATAAGTAACAGTTTCTACTGTACCTGAGCGAGCAACATAAACAGGTGGCATACTTCCAGCAGGCATCGATGCAATATCAATACCACCATGAATCACATTTGTTCCCCAGCCAATCTCATCCCATTCTTGAGTGATAGTGTAGCTAGAACGTACAGGATTAACCCACTTGTTAGTCCCTGGTTTTAAATTGTGGAGCAAATCATACCAATATTGAGCTAATGGAATACGTTCAGGATGTGTGACCGCTGGGCGTTCAAAGTTCGCTTCAAATGCCATCGTTGCCGTGCCAATATCTGTTAGTGCTTTGAACTCTGCAACGGAATATGGATAAGCCGCGGAAGGAATATATTGGCCATTATGCATATGCCAATCAAGCAACTTCAACTGTGTGGTAATATTTCGATAGTCTCCACTTATTCCAGCTTGACCTAGCAAACGTTGCACATAAGCACGTCCGCTTTCACCTGCGATTGGCGACGTCCATTGAACTAGACCATAACCAGGACCTCCGCCGCCTTCATCGATATCGGGCATAATTCCAGATTCTTGATCCATGTTCCCTAAAATCCCAGCGGCTGCTTGTTCGCTGTATCCTTTTGATTTTAAGAACTGCCAAACTGCCCAAGCGTTTTTCTCTTTTTCGGTTGTTAGTTCTGGTGGAACGTCACCATCGTTACCACCTGATCCATCCCCAGGAATAACTTCCTTACCGCCGACATATAACTTATCAAATTTAGCGATAGTTCCTGTTAAAATACCGCTAATATCCATTTCACTTTTGAGTGTAGTTTTTCCAGAAATACTGAACTTACCTTCATGCGACCAACTAGCATAACTATTCACTTTCTTATTATCTGGATGAGCATCTGCTGGTATTTGAATAATTGGTACTGATTGTACATCATTATTTTTGCTAATCGTATTGATTGAAAAAATGTAACCAGGTTTTTGTCTAACAGCGAATCCATTTGCTTTTTTTCCGCTTCCATCATACGTGGCCTTAATATCACCAAACAATTCGCCGTGAACATCATTTAGGCCAGTGCTTACTCTCTTTCTCTCGAAAGAAACTTTGCCACCTTCCATAACAACTTGGAAATCTTTATCATCTAATGTTTTTAGAGCCACACCCTGTACTAAGATTCCTGTTAAAATACCTGCAGTAATAAAATTTGCAACAATTGAGCCATCTTGAGTAATAGCTGTTTCAAACGGGCCATTTACTCCGTTGTTCGAATATCCGAGACCTCCTAGATTCCAACGCCATACTTTTTTTGCATCATTTGCATTTGGTCTGTCCATGATTAAAATTTCTTCTGGTGCATCTTTAGGACGAAAACGAACATAGCCACCTTTTGTTCCTGTTATCCACTGGGTAGCATTCACTATTGCGTTTTGCAAATCTTCGCTTTTGACTTCCAGTTTTTTAGTTATTTGATTAACTGCGGTATTTACTGAATCTGTGTAAGATTTTATTTCGTTTCCTAACACGATATTTTTATACTTACCTAAAGTAGGAAGCCACGTACATTCTGTTACTCGTTCTTTAACCCCAGTTATACCGTTATATTCAATATCACAATAAACAGTATCTCCGAAATTCAACTTCATCATCTTGCCGTAAAGTTTTTGGTACTCAATCGTATTTTCCAAAGTAACCATATTAATTTCATGAGTGACTTTTGGTTCATGTATTCGCTCTTTATCAAAGAGTGATTGACCCCACTTCTTCAATTCCTCTACAGTTTTACATTCACTATTCGTTCTGCTCGTAATACGTCTATTTTCATCGTTTACTCCCTTTGTTTCCAAAAAGGCAAATGTTACTGGCTCTTGATCTTCGTTATAGTTAACATCATCAGGTGTCCCGCCAATTAAATAGAGACTGTTGAAAACATTTAAGTCATCAACAGTCTCTTTTATTGATTCTAAATTCACACCTAAGTCTATCCTAAAACCGTTATCCTCACCAATTCTATCTTTTAACATTAGTCTGTAATTATCCATATCTAACTCGCCAGAAGTAACTCCTGTTAGATTCTCATTGCCGTTATTTTGCCCAATAATTGCAGATATTGGATTTACTTCTTTTGCAGTAAACTGATGCCGCGTATTGATATTACTTTCATAGATAAATGGTTGTTTAAACGCTAAATTGGATTTTAGATTTTCCATAATCTGCTTACCAGTGCCGTTTGCCGTATATGCCATTTGGATAAAATTTCGGTTGGCTTCATAACCAATGTGTAGAGCCTTAATAGAAATAGAATGTAGATTCTTATCAACTGATTTGATTCTAAAATATTGCCATGATCCGTCCGATACCATCGCTTTCAAATAATATCCTTTTTTTATTTGGTTATTATTTTTCCCTACTAACGAATAATTTCCGTAAAACGAATATTCGCTATTTAATGAACGAGTAATTTCTGGAGCATCTGCCCAATCTAAAAGAGAAACCCCATTTTCGGATAAGTCAATTGGCACTTTTTCATAAATATAAATTGGATTGATCAAAAAAATACACTCCTTATCTTCATTCTTATACTAGCGATATTTCCTGTTACCATTATTTTATTTTTACCTGGTAGCATTTTTATCCAACTGCCTTTCGTTCGCTGAATACGTCCATCTTGCGTACAAACAGCCATCTCGTTGTCTAATGACAGCAAACCAGCATTTGTATCTAATATGGTTAACGTGTTCTTACCACAATTAATTTCAATATCGCCACCATTGGAATGGATTTCAATTAACGGTTGAGAAACCTCATCGCCATGGTTTATTACAGTATTTTCACCCTTATTTAGATTTATGAAAGGTTCGTTTACTTTTCTTTTTAGAGGTTCACAACGAAAAGTTATTTCAAATGAATAAAAAGTTCCCCATTCGTTGACGTATTCAACTTCATTGTTAATATTACACACTGCATTAACATACACATTCACATTGTTATGAGTGATTAATTCAGATTGTCCGCTAAGCCATCGTTTCACTTCTGGCAAACGTTCATAACTAACGCTGACATCTTTAATTTTTAAATCAAATGGTTCATAATCACCAAACCATTCGTTTAGCACTCTACTACTGCCAATAACAGTGATTTCGTTATATCTTGGTTTAGCGACAATTTCAGGTAATTCAGACTCAATAATTAAGCCGTAATCTAAAAGAGCATTTGCTCCTTTCCATACAAAATTAGGCGTATATCTATCCATTTTTACACATCTCCTGTCGCTAAATTATTCCAGACATTCGCTTGAAACATTTTTCTATTCAAACGGTTGATTTCGCTTGGATTATTTGCATCTACTTGACCGATTGTCACATAGTTATTAACGGTAGAGTTACCTTTTAACGCACCGCCAATTCCACGAGCTTTTTCGTCTTGTGAAAGTGGTGTGACTGTAGTCTTGCCATTTTTGGCTGTTAATAATTCAGGACCAGCTTCGCCAACGATTGCTTGTCCATTGATCATATGACCGCCTTCAGCAAGATATGGAATTTGTGCAATGCTAAATCCTTTGCCACCAACGCCAGGTACCCATTTTGGTATTTTGATATTGTTTAAACCACCTAAAAAACCATTAATTAGAGTAATCATAGCGTTAATTGGTGCTTTGGCTACTGCAGTAATTCCTTCAAAAATACCGCCGAAAATATCAACAATACCTTGCCACGCTCTTGACCAATCACCTGTAAACACTCCTGTAACGAAATCTATGATGCCGCCAAAAATTCTTGTAATCGCGTTGACGTAATCACTAATGATTTTTACAGCACCATCCATAGCGCCGCCAATAAAGCCTGTGATGAAATCAAAAGTAGACTTTGTCGTATCTGCTAAAACTTTGAATACACCAACCACTATATCTTTGATCACATTAAAGGATGTATTGATAAAATCTCTAAACCAGCCTACTTTGTTGTAAGCAATCACAATTCCAGCAATAAAAGCAGCTAGTGCAGCAATCACTATTCCAATAGGCGAAGCAATAAAGGCAATAACTGGAATCAAACTACTAATGGAACTAGCAAGTGTTCCTAAAACCACCAAAACTGGACCAATAGCAGCGACTACACCTGCAATGGTAATGATTGTTTGCTTTTGATTGTCGGTCAGTCCACTAAACCACGTTGAAACCTTTTGAATCGCATTACTTGCTGCTTCAAAAGCAGGAAGAAGCGCTATTTGTACTTGCTCACCAAGTTCCCCCATTGCAATTTTAAATTGATTCTGTGCAATTTTCGCTTGGTCGATTGGATCGAGAATATCGTTAAATGTTTGATCTACAGTGCCAGCCGCATTTTTAGCTGAATCTGCTAATCCATCCATTGACAATGCACCACTATCAATTGCTTCTACCATTTTTGATGCAGCTTTAGTTCCGAATACTTCGCTTGCAATAGTAAGTTTTTCTTGTTCAGTTGTTGCACCTTTAATAGATTCAATTGTTCCGCTTAATCCATCCTGCATAGTTTTGTTATCCTTTGCATAAACGACACTAGCTTTCGCTAAATACCCAAGCGTTCCTGCCGAATCTATACCAGCTTTTTCCATTTGACCTATTAATGTAGTTGATTCAGAAAAACCAAGTCCCATAGCTTTGAGTTGGGGCGCTCCTCTATTTACTGCATCAAATAACTGATCTACCCCTACTCCAGTATCCTGGCTAGTTTTAGATACTGAATCCAAAATCATTGGCAAGTCCTCTATAGATAATCTAAAAAGGTCCATTGATTTTTTCGCATTGATAGTTGATTGAGAAACATCTGATCCATTAATTTCTGAAAACTTAAGCATTCGGCCTGTGGTGTCTTCTAATTGCTTATTCATCAAGCCGAATTGTGTATTCACTTCACCAATCCCAGTTGATATATTTTCCATATCTGTTGGAATTTGGCCAGCTACTGTTTTAAAGCTATCTTGCAATGATTCTAGTTGCTCTCCTGTAGCACCAGTAGCCGTTGTGATACTGTCCAAACTGTCATCTAATTCTTTAAACGCAGCAATAGAAGCGGCGCCAATTCCCATGATCGGTGCTGTTAAACCAACAGTCATCTTCTTACCGACAGATTTCATTTTGTCCCCAGCTTTTTCAATTTTAGCTAACTTCTCGGCAGTCTTAACAGACAAGTCACCTTGTTCTTTCAAAGCTTCATTGGTACTTTCTAATGCAGATCGTAATTTATTTTCACCTGTTTCTGATTCCAACAAGCGTTTGTAAAGCTTTTGTGATTGCTCTGAATACTCCCCAGTTTCTTTAACTGATTTTTCGTATTCCTCACGTAATAATTTGGTTCTTTGTTCGGCTAAAGATAATTGCTTTTCAAGCTTTTTCTTAGTTGCCGTTAATTTTTCTGTTTGTGTTGCATCTTTATCCATAGCGGATACCTGGTTTTTGTACTCGGTAGCCGCTAAGTTCATTTCTTTGTTGATATCTTTGATTGTTCGAGAATAATTGACTTCTCCGTTTGTCTTAAAATTTAAGACAACATCAGATTCTTTCTTTGACACGTTAGCGCTCCTTTCCTACCACCAAGGACTTTTATCCATAGTCACACTTGCAGGTGGTTCAAACTCCGTATTACTCGTTAACCACTGTATGTATGACTTAAGCCACAAGTTCGGTGTTGATTTCAAAAAGAAACCCTCACTCCATCCCAAAAGAGTAAGGGCGACGTATAAGTAAAAAGCCCAGGGCGTTCCTACTTCCGTTTGTGTTTTTTCTTTTTGTTTTTCTTTTGTTGCGGAGTTTGATAATCTTGTGGCTTCTTGGATTTTTTTACATCAACATCTTGAAAATTCTGTGCTGCGAATACCTCCATGCAGGCCCCATAAACTTCAACAACCGTAGAATTCATTCCTAAGAATTTAAAAATTGTTTCTGGTGTTTCGTCTAATCCGCCAGTTTTTAACATGCCATAAATTAAAGCACGCATGATCTTTAAATCCGAAGCAGATAATTCTTTTGAAGAGATACGTCCACCACTCTTATTTAGCATTGCGTTCATATCTTCTTCAAATTTTGAATAGTCGTCATCATAAATATCCGCAATATGCTCCATGGTTTCCATGGTTAACAAGATTGGAAACTGATGACCTTTAATTGTGACAGTTGGTGTATCTGAAACGACAATCCCATAATCAGCTAACTTTGCCATTATTCACCTCCACCCCCAGGTGTTGATGGAGTTACTAATTTTTTCCATTGTTCTTCATCGTAAATAGGTTGTGCAATGAATTTTTCAAAGTCCCCTGATTTTGCACTTGATCGGTTAGAATCAAAGCTTGAATACATAACATTGTTATGCTTCAAACCGACTGAAACAAAATTAGCAGTTACATCATCAATTTTTGTTTCGTCTTCTGCAGTAGTATATTCTTCATCAATGACATTTGATAATTGTGTTTTAGGGTACCAAACTGCTTTCTTCCCCCCATCTTCAATGTTTCCAATAAATCCAAAGGCGAAATAAGGAAATTCACGCGCCGTATTTTTTCCAAAAGTAACACCAGCCTGCGCAATTAAGCCTTTTAGCTCATCCATCACTTCGATAGGAATTCCCACGTGATCCAATCCAATTTCATGTTTTGTTTCACGGCTTACACGGCGAAACATTTTACTTGAAGCCCATTTTTCTAAAGCTGTTCCATTTCCCTTAATACCTAACTTTGTTGCGATTGGTAATCTAATTACTTCGCTATAAGTTGGTGCAATCCCAACTTCATCAGGCGTTGCCATCATGGCAATTAAGATGTCATCTAATCCTTCAAAATAATACACATCTTGTTTTCCCAAATTACTCATCCTTCCCATAAATCTAATATTTGTTGTGTCATGATTTTTTCAATCTGATCTTTATTTTGTTCAAACGTACCACTAGCAAAATGCTGGGCTTTTTGATTCTTTGTTCCATTTTCAGCAAATCGCCAGTAAAAGGCAGTTCCTTCAAACGCAACCTGCACTTGGTCATCTTCTATAATGACTTTTACCTGATCAGCCATATGTTTTTTCTTTAATAGTGATTTAGGTATTTTGGGCAGCAACTGCTCTCTATAAAAATTGGCTGCATCCGTTAATGATTCCAAAGACAATTTTGTAGGATCTACCTGTGCAAGAGTTCCCAAATAGTCTGCCATATCTGCAAATCCATTATTATTGGGCATCTTCAATACACCTCACATATGTGTAAAAATTTGTCACTGTATCATCGTTTTCATCACCCTGAATACCTACAAAATCAGCATAAGGAACACCAGCGTTTTCCAACGCATTTTCTAAATCAGTCAAATCTTTTTCTGTACCTGTTGTAAAGAAAGAAATTTGATAATATGGCAATCGCCTATGAACTTTAGAGGAAGCCATCTTTTTACCTTTGCTAACATTGGAATACACGATATATGGATAGTCCGTTCCTTTTTCCGCTTTGTCACGTGTCACAGGTACACCTACTGTTTTTAGCGTTGCCCTTAATTTCTCAAAACTAATCGACATAAGCCAAACTCAACTCCATTTCTCGTTTATCCATATCTGTATAAATACGAGTGATTTTATAGATCACAGAATCGATTCTAAGCGTATTTATTGTTTCCGTGATAGATTTATCGAAACGAACTCTAATTCTTCTCACAACATCAATTTTCGCTTGTTTTGATAAATATTTTTCTTGCGAGGTAATACCTAACTCAACATAAAAAATATCTCGAATTTTCTCATGTATAATCGCTGGTCTATCATTGTTATCTAAACCAGGAACTTGTTTACAAAGTTCAGCTTTCCATTTCATTCTGTTTAGCGTTACTTTTGGCATCGTCTACCACCAACCCTTCACTTAAAATCAATGGCGTTAAAGCATTAAAGGCATTCTCCATTTCGGCTTCTGGCACTTTATATAGCCAAAAAATGGATGCAATATAATAGGCAACTGACGAATTTTCATCATCAGTTGCCCTTTTTGCATATTTCTTACCCATATCCAAATAAAATTCAAGCATGCCATCATCCATGCCTTCCTCAAATTGTAAATGAGATTTAAAACCTTCTAGATTAATTTCCATAATTATTCACCTGGATTAGGTGCTGGGGTTGTACTTAAGTCTAAGCTATAAACAGGTGTTTCAAACGGCCCATAAATTAATTGACCATCGTTTAAATGATAAATTTTAAACCCGACTTTATTTTCACGCGCAAATAGTTCAGTTAATTTTTCAATTTCCAATGAACCAATAACATCTTGAATGTGGAAATAAGAGAAATTACCGAAATAGATCACTGGTACAGTTGGATCGAATTTCTTCGTAGTTTCATTGTATTTATCTGCGTAGTCTGTAACTTCTACTGGATAAGTAAATAACTTGTAATCAAAATCATCATTCCCAGCATCTTTAAGAATTGGATTTCCAGTGCTATCTAGCATGGATTCCAACAATGTTTGTGCTGCACGATTGATCATAAAGCGAGCGCCTGAACGCATAGCAGTCGGTAAAGCATTTTTTAATTGAACAACTTTTAAATAATCATTGTCACCTTTACCAGTAAAGGCTACGGCTTTTTTAGCTAATGCTCCTTTGTTATCAGGACTTGAAAAATACCAGAATGTTTCTTTACGCAAGTACGCTTTCTTTAGTTCATCTAATACGATAGCTTCAATGTCAAAGTCTGACATATGCGTTAATTTCTTCGTGACTTTAATAATTGCATCAAATTCGATTGGGTTTAAGTAAACATCATCAAATTCAATGTCAGTAAATGGAATTAAATTATTTTCATCACGTTCACTAGTAACTGTATTTGCTTCGGCTTGTTTTACTTGTACTGGGAAACCTTGAGTTCCTTTAGTTTGATGAACACTTGCAAATTTACGCAAAGGATTTTCTTCTTGTAGGTAAGAAATAATCTCTTTACTTAATTCTTGTGGCACCAATACTTTACCGTTGTTAAAACCAACACCAAATGAACGAGCTTGATTAGGTGTAATTCGACCAGCCAAATAGCGTAAGAACGCGCTACGTTGAGTTAATTTTTTCACTTTTTCTTCTCCCCGACTTGAAATACCTTTCCCGATAATATCTAAAACACGGCTGCGTTCTTTATCGTCAGCTGGTTCTGGATCATCTTCTTCAGTGCCTTTTCCGTCTACTTCTTCAACAATTTCATCAGCAGCTGCGCCTAAGTCGTCTACAGCATCACCTAATTCTGTTACATCTTCTTCAGGCAATTCTGCGATCGCATCGTTGATTTCGTCTAATTCTGCTGTGACTTCTTCCACTTGTGATTCAATATCACTTAATTCATCACGTGTTAAAGTTTCACTTTTTGCACGTTCTTCCATTGAAGCTAATTTTGCTTTTAATTTAGCAGCTCGTTTTTCTAAAATTTTACGCATTTTCATTATTTATATTCTCCAATCGTTTTTAAAATTTTATTTCTTAATTTAATTGTTTCAATATTTTTTTCTTGGAACTTACTTCTCAATGCAGCTTCTGTGTCATCATATGCTGGCAAAGGAACAATGGATACTTCCCACAAATCAACATTTGTGATTCTAATCAGTGGAACATCACCAGAATAGTCTTCCTCTTGTGCAGTCACCCAGAAACCAAAACTACATTGGTTAATGTCACCACGCGACATTGATTCTTTCAAATCGTTCGCAAATGTGGTGTTCGGCAATGTAACCTCAAAATGTAACCCTCTTGAATCTTCTTCAAGAATTAATGTATTAGCACTTTTACGTCCTAACACGTAATTCCAATCATGATTGAATAGACAACGAACATCTTTGTTTTTTGCGAGAGATTCGGAAAATGCACCAGGTGCAATCTCTTCATCATACCAACCATCTATGTTCGTACGTGAGTTAAAAACAGACGCGTACCCCTCAACTACAGTTGATTCACTGCCATCATCTAGGGAACGCGTCGTCATGTTTTTAATATCAAAACTTCTAATTTCCAACTTATCCAGTTGAATCACCTTCTTCCATTTTAGATTTGTTAAGCTCGGTTAGTTCATCTAGCCCAATCAAATCTTTCGATGCATAGAGCTTGGTTGATTCTTCTGTATTTAATCGTTCGGCACCTAAATCCACGCGTGCATCATCAGGTGTATAAACCATAGTACGAACTAAACCTTGCGTATTTGTGATTTTTTGTGACATTGTTAAATACTTTTTAATATCAATTGTTAAAGAAATACGATTTGTTGATTCTGGTCCAAAATATAGTTCCGTTAAATGTTCACAGACATTCTGAACAATCGGATCAACAACGAATGCTTTTAAATAAATCGCTGCTTTCTCTAAATCAACTTTTAATAATTGATTGTATGCGTCAGGATCAAAACCTAAAAACTTTGCAAGTTCTGGTTTATAGACATTTAAATACGAAAGAATTTTATCGTCTTGAACAGGACTTTCGAATCCTTCGATGGCGTAACCTTTTGACAATGGAATAATAACGGTCTTTCCTTCGTCTGGAATTTCTTCTAGCTGTCCTTGAATGGCATCAAGCATTGCATTTTGCATTGCGTTTTTTGGTGACAAATGAGTATCTAATTTCAGTAAGTACGCCAACAAACCGCCTTTTTTATACTTTTCTGTCAAAGCTTTTTCAGCATTCATAACACCTTCTAAAGTATCTCTAGCTAAATCAATCAGTCCATTGCCATAATTATTCGATAATCCAATATTTTTAATTTGGCGAACTTCATTTTGATAAAGCGTATGGCCGTCATATTTAAATTGTTTGATACCTTCTTCTGATATTTCTGGTGTAATTCCCTTCATGATGTGAAGCTGTTTCCCATCTTTCACCACAAATACTTCTCCTTGTAACAAATAGACATTTACAAGCAAACGTTTGAATTCAAAGTCGGTTAAATAACCATTTGGATGTTTCAAACTCTGCAGTTCTTTGGCTCCCTTAATGTCTTTTCCATCTTCTTTTTCGATTGTCCACGATCCACAAGCAAACATATTGGAAATTGCTAAAAGATAGTGATAAACGTCGCTAGAAGATAAAATATTTTCGTCACCCAAGACAAATTGATTCGCAAGTATTGAACTACCTAATACTTTTTTCTTACTCGACATACGAAATCTTTGATTGAACCATGATCTAATTCCCAAATTCCCACCTCCTTTCAGTTATTTTCTGTTGTAAAGCTGTTTAATATAATCCTCATATTCTTCTTCGCTTCCAACTTCCACCATTAAATCCATTGAATCTTTATGACCAATTAAAAAAGCCACAAAACCATCAATATGTTCTGGTGACTTTCTTTTGCTGGGCGCTTTTTGACTTTGTATATTCGTTACAACTGTTGTATTGTTGGTACAAAAAATAAATAACGGATTGTCAGTTTGAACTCGTCCGTTATCTACTAGTATTTCAAAATCATCTAGCATTTCATTCATTACTGATGGATATTGACCTACTTCGGCCGTATTGAATCCTTCCATTTCAAAACGTTCCACTAACTTTTCAGACATAGCTGGATCATAATTGATTTGAATAATGTCTAATTCGTATTTGTTGTACATGTCAATGACATAGTTATAGACAAGATCATAATCAACAGTACGACCCTCACAAAGCGTTACAAAACCTTGTTCTGCATAATATTGATAAGGAACATTTCTTAATTTTTCTTTTTCTTCAATATTATGCGTTGGTACAAAATACATTTGTTTTATTTTTATAATGCTTTCACCTTCATCATTAAAGGTTGGAATATTAATTGATACGCATGTCAAGTCAGTTGTTCTGGATAAATCAATACCGATAGCGACTTGTTCGCCTGTAATATCTCCTAAATCATCTACCAAGCAATTATCAATTTGTTCTTTATCAAAATAATTTTCGGCATAATTGACAAAAACATTCAAATGCTTTGATAGAAACTCGGCTTTCCTAAATGGATTTCGTAAGGCATCTTTAAATTCCCCACGTAAAAAAGTGATATCAAACGAGACATATAAATTCGGATTGACCATTTCCCAAACTTTTTCATCTTCCCAGTTGTAACCTTTATTTGGTTCATAAATCATAATGAACCAGTCATCGTCATTATCTTCTTCAAGAATATGTTTACTATCTTGATAAATTTGAACACCTAAGGCCCCACTGTTTTTACCAGCAGTAGAACAAACTAAAAATAATGGTTCTGGTTGTGCAGCTTGTCCTGATTTCAAACCATCATATCTCGACGTGTCCTCCCACTCGTGAACTTCATCGGCAACAACAATATAAGTATTTTTACCATCGACTTTTTCACGCTTAGATAACACACGCAAATTGTTTTGATATTTGAAATCATCTTCAAAGAAAGCGTAACTGATAGTCGTTACTTTCTTTTCTTTCCGATAAACACGTGTACCATCAAGTAAATCATTATCGTTTTCAATAACGGTTGCTAAAGGATTGGCAACATTTTGCGCTTGGTCAAAATCAGCGGCTAGGCAGTAAAATTGGGCGCCCTTCACACCTTCTCCATACATTCCATATAAAATTGGCGCGCCTTCCATTAAAGACTTACCGTTTTTCTTTGGCACCTGCAGGTATGATTTACGAATAACACGAACATTTCGTTGCCACTTATCAGACCATTTTTGCCAACCATAAATATTTGAGAAATAAAACTTCTGCCAATCTTCTAATTCGAGCGGTTGCCCCGACCATTCACCAGTTGAATGTTTATAAAATGATTCGGTAAAACTTAGCATCAAATTTGCTTTTTCCAGATCAAAGAAAATATCTTTCCGTTTCTTCCACTTGTTATATCGTTTAACTGCTAAATAGATTGATTTTGGATACCGTTCTTTGTGTCTGCGAACCGATTTGGCAAATTTATCAGCATAATTGACAGTCATATCAATCATGATTGACCACCACGCATCTTTCTAAATTCAACCAAACGATTATTTGTTTGTGGTTCATCTTTTTTAGCTTCTTCTTTTTTCTTAGCATTTTCACTTGCTAAAGGATCAACATAATCAAGGCCACCGCTTTTCATATCAAGGCCTAGTTGGTTTAATAACTTAGTTTTTTTCTCACTCCAAACTTCAACTTGTTGGGCCAAAGGATGCTTAATTTCGTTTCTTGACCCATTTTTGTTTGTGTGAACTTTTGTGGATTTAAAACCACTGTCTTTCCACTCTAAATACTTGATATGATAGACTTCACACGCATCCAGATACATTTCAATCAAAGGGTTCAAAGCAGGCGTGAACTTTCCTAATGATTTTAATATTTCTATGATACGCATTCGCTCAAATTCCTTATGTTGCAAGGCTTCATCAAGGATTTTTTGTTTTTTACTTTTACGTCCAGCCATTTTTACCCCCCTTTCTTTTTTTGAAAATGCTCTGGAGGTGTCTAAAGAGGTCCCCCTACCCTATCCCCACAGAAAAAAATAATTTTAATTTTTAGAGGGGGGCTTAAAAATAATCTGCGGGATTATAATTTTTTTTCATTTCAATTTCTTTTTGGTTCATTGGTCGATATTCAACTTTTGGATGACACGTCGCACAAACTAAACGCAAGTTGTTCATGTCTAATCTTAAATTTGGATTCAACCAAATTGGTTTAATGTGGTCAACTTGTGAATCACGACCAAACACTGGTTTATGACAAATCGTACATTTATACTTATCACGAAAGCGGACAGCATCAGCAACGCTTTTCCAGTCATCTGATTTGTAGAATGATTTGTTTTTAGAATAGTAACGTTTGATCACTCGCTTCTTTCGCTTATGCTCGTCGCAGTAGCTACCCTTTTCTAATAGAGTACGGCAACCTTCTTGGCGGCAATACTTAGGCATCTTTCAACACGGTGCGCTTTTCGATAGGATCCCACACCTCAACCCCAAATGGTGTTTGGCGTTCAATTGTTTGTGGTGCTTCATCATTAGTAGATTCGTATTTAATACCTTCATTACTAATTGTTAGGTCACCAACTTTAATAGTCCCTGTTGTAATTTCATTAGCTTCAACAGGTTCTTCAGTTACTTCCACATTGTCAGGTTGCTCAACTTCTTTAACTGCTGGTTTCTTTTTAGCAGTCTTTGTTTCCTGCACTTCTTCTTTCTTTGCTTTTGCCATTTGACATTTCCCCTTTCAAAATGAAAACCCTACTACAATTAAAACAAAAAGGACTGCATATAAATGCAGTCCTAGTGAAAGGTAGTAGCGCCAATTTGTTTGTCCGAACATTCATTGACGATCTATATTATTTAAGTAGCTTATGCCACTTACTGGAACAATAGGACTCGAACCTATACTAACGGTTTTGGAGACCGCTGCTCTACCGATTAAGCTATGCTCCATTAACTCTCGCAAACCTGTAGAAAAAAGAGAGAGGAAATCCACCTCACTTCTTTAGTTTTATAATTTGCAGTTTGCGAGAGAATCTAAATGAGATCACAAGTGACTAAACGAAGAAAGTAGAATTTTTTTACTTCCTTGTAATCTCAAATCAAAAAAATAAGTAGGCAATCGTTCCGGTAATGTATTTGTGTAAGTGTGTCGCATTTCTTATTTTTTTGACACTATCATAATAACCCGTTTCAAAGGTATATGAAGTGTAGATAAAGTGTATAAAAGAGGTATAAAAAGTGTAATAAATGGCTACTTAAAAGCAACCAGTTCCAGTGCCGAAGCGAATTGAACAATAATCATGTTAGATTCTTGTTTCACTGATTCTTCACTGATACAGTTTCGTTGTGCTGCTAGATAGATTGGATTGCCGTTGATATAGCGATCATAGAAAATTCTTTTTCTTCTCTCCGTTACATCTGGTTTGTGCGGATGTTGAATCGCAGAATAACCTCTAACAAAAAGCTTATGAAGGTAATCAAACTCTTCTTGGGCTTCTTCTTTCTGGATTAACATTTGTTCGGCTTCGAAAACGTTATTGGCCGTTGATGGTGGAACCAAAGAGAATGAAGCTGTTACTTTTGGTTCCCTCGGCTGGCCAACACGACATCTAGCAGCAAGGTACGCAGACAAGAATACACTGACGTTATGTTTAGTTTGTTCCATGTCTACGTCCTTTGCATCTGGTGTTTCATATTTCTTTACGTCAAAAAGTACCATCCTTTGATTCCCCCGTTTATGGTATAATATTCGTGTCGAGAATATTACCAACGGTCGGAGGAATCCGGCTTTTTTTATTGGCAGCTTTCTTTACTCATGATAAAATATTTTTATTGTGACCAATGTTTGGGGCAAAGTAACCTCACATATCACAAGCTACCACTTTTCTGGTAAAATATTCTTCTTAGTCAACCAGTGGTCGGTTGGCTTTTTTTGTTAGTTGCAAAAATCAGCTAGTTATTGTAAAAAAGTTGTAATTAATTAAAAACGTTTATTCATTGCTGTTTCTCTCTTCTTTCATATAAAATCACGCCAGCTAAATCCCACACTGTGCATATAGCACAATTCATTACATACTAAGTATCTTTTTTGATATTCGTCCTTAAAACTTAATATGTTCCCACATTCCAAACAATGAAGTTTTCCTTTTTTGTCTGAATATCCGTTTTTAATTAGCCACTTTTTTAACTGCTTATTTTTTTGGCGTTTATTCATCGCTGTTCCTCCACTTCATCAAATCCACAGATTAACGATTCTTCCTTCCAAATTCCACAATCTTCCAGTACAACCTCTCTTTTATCTTCTTCAGGAAATTCAAGAATCAACCCATTCACTAATACTGTTTTTACTACTAAAAATTTGTCTGTGTATTGTGGAACTCTTTCACCGATATACTTTACTTTGTCTCCTGGTTGAATGCTCATACTCATTCCGATACCTCCTAAATCAAGCCGCCGTCAATCAATAATACTTCGCCGTTTTCTTCAAGATTTTCTAACTGATTGAAAGCTTCTTCTGCGCCCAATTCTCCACCATCTTCAATACGACTTTTAGCAAGCATTTTGAACGCTTCGTATTTATCAATTGTTTTCATATCATCGAAAAACTCTTTTTCGTCCTCTACATCGCAAACAATATTCTTGTAAAGTTTTAAACATTGTTTTTCATCCTCAGCAACGATTAATGCAAAATAAGGTTCTTTAATTTCGTAAAATTTCATTTATTTTACCTCCTGTTCCAAGGCCCACTGGCTAAATGCTTGGATAACTTGTGCCAACTCTTTGTTTTTCAATTTCATGAATGCTATATTTTCTTTTCGGTGCGGCTCTCCATTAACATGTAAGAACCTAGAATTATATATTGTGTTGTAAAAATCGGAATCGTCTAGCATGTCATTTTTCAACCAATCCAGCACAATCTGCTGACTTTCGTTGAGCTGCGCCTGTACACTTTCATCTGCCTCAAATGCTTCACTTTCCAATCTTTCCCAATCGCTACTATGCATCTCAATGAATTCAATATCTGATAACCAAACGGCTTTTTTACTCATTCTGCGACCTCCAATAGTTCTGGGTTCTCGTAGACATTTCCGATAACTAATAGTTCAAAAAGTGGGTATGTCGTATTTGGATCTCCTGAAAACGCCCCTAAAAAAGTGTCATAGTAATCTACACCCTCACTTTTAAACACGAATGAACAGTCTTCCCAAATAACATCAGTAATGTATTCTGAAATACCTTCATTTGTTACTTCTATTATTTTCAAAATATCCCCCTCAAAAATTTCAACGCCGTTCTTGTCTTTCAACCCTGTTGATTGTCCGACTGTTTCCTTATCAATCAGATAAACCGAATTTTCATCTGATTCATTTACGATGGCATACTGGCCAAACATAAAAGTTAGAAGTCCAATATGCCAGTTACCTCTTTGATCTCTTGCTCTAAATTTTGGGATCATCTTCTTTACTCTCTTTCCGCTTAAAAATATAAATTTATATGTTCAAAGACATCTCTTTTTTTACTAGTGGTGTAGTTGTCAAAACGAACGAACAGCTCTTTCTTTACATTATTTGTTAAAAACCTGACAGAATATCCATACTTAATTCTGCTTATTTCAATGGCATCTCTGCATATTTTTCTCAGCTCATTTTTCGATAGTTTAACTCTAAAACCTAGCACTATGTCAGTAACACCATTCACGGTCTCTGTCTTAGCGGACCAATCGTCATTACAATAATGCCCATAAAATTGCCAAAGTTTATCATTATCTAACTCAAGCAAATTTATTTGCTCATTCATCTTATTCACCCGCTTTCATAAATACTAACCAATGTGTTTTTGCTCTTTTATTGCCGTACAATGGCTCACAATCAATTGTGCTTAATATTTCAGATAACTTGATTTGTTCCTCGTTCCATTTAAAAACTAACGTCCCATTGGGCTTCAAAACCCTCATACACTCATGAAAACCTTTTTGTATATCTTCTTTCCAAGTTTTCTCGTTTAGCTTGCCATATTTTTTAGCCAACCAGCTGTTATTACCACACCTCAATAAATGCGGAGGATCAAATACAACATGATAAAACGAGTTATCTTCAAAAGGCATCTTTCTAAAATCTGCAACTAGATTAGGATTAACATCGATAACATGCCCACTGTCTAATTTTTCGTAATGTTCTCTGTTGTCCATAAACAAAACTTGTTCGTTTTGCTTATCAAACCAAAACATTCTGCTACCACAGCAAGCATCAAGTATTCTTTTCATAATTTCAAAGGAGAAAAAGCTTTTTAATGCGGCCGCAAATCTCCGCTCCTTTCTGATTATTTAACTAATACATAAAATCCATTTTTCTTTGCAACGTCTCCTCGAATTCCCAAATGGCCTTCCAACTCTTCAAAGGTCCTTTTTGTAATTTTAGAAAGTTGCGTGTCATACCCCAAATTTCTAAGTGTCACGTATTCATCTGGTGTTAATTGGTCTAAATCTATTGCCACAATTGGTGGAAACCGTTCAGCAGACGGTTTAAATGTCACACTAGTTAATTTCATATTTTTTTACCTCACAATTTTACCGCTTTATTTTTCGATTTAAGGCGTTTTAAATCATTTATGATTAATTACCCTAAACTAATTATTGAATTTAACTGTCGTTAAATTACGCCGTAAAAACAACAAATTATTTCTTATTCATCCACGACTGATTACTTTTTGTTTTCTTCTTAGTTTTTTCTTGAAATGATTCTTCTTTCGCTTTTTCACGTAATTGTTTTGGCTTTTCTGGTGGAATTACAACGTTTACGACCTTTCCACCTGCCACTTCTGCAGCAAGATTCGCTAATTCATCGTCTGTAAAATGCATCGCCTGCTTAATTTGATTAGTGATATTACCCTCTTTATCAAGATACCCACTACATTTCACTACTTTTACTTTTTCCACGTAATCACCTACTCTTTTTTTAATGTACTGCTTCATTTTTCGTATACCCTTACCTCTATCTTGTCCTTTGCGAACAACCCAAGTGCCTGAGATAGCGAAATAATCAATAACCCCTAACGGTGAGTGAATCGCAAACTGGTGACTTGCTTCATAAAATTCGAAAGGATAACCAAGTTCAAAAATATTCTTCATTACCTCTGTACTCATAAATAAGACATGAGCTTTTCTTTTGTTTTTTAATTCTTGTGTTGGGTACTTTGTCATTCACTATTTCCCCTCCATGTACTCTTTTATTTGTCTATCAAGTTCCAATTGTTCTTCTGGCGATAGCTTTTCTTCTTGCTGTTTATTTGGTTCTTTTGCCCATTCTGGTAAATTTTCAGTCCTAACATTTTGACGTTGGTAAGTCGTTCGTTGTTGGCCACGTTCTTTTTCATTCTTGATTTCAAATTTTAGTTTTTCAAACTGCGTTCTTAGCTTAGAAGCACTTCTAATGTTTCCAAACCAAAATGAATTTGTCGGTAACCAATCAAGAACATAGTCAATTGCTGCAATAGTTTGTTGATCTCGTTCTTCGATTAATCTGAAAACATCTGCCCATTTTTCAATCTTCACTTTTTTCATTTCACTTGGAAAATCATTGATTAAATTATTTTGTAATTTTTGAGCAAGACGTAAATGTTCGTCAGAATATTTACAAGGAGGTTTCTTTGACTCTTCTTTATTATCTTTATCTATTTCTTTATCTATTTCTTTATCTATATCTTTATCTGTTCCGTTACTCAGCGTTACATCAGCGTTACGTGTAACGTTACTAGTAACGTTACTTAATGACAGTTGCTTTTGTTTTTCTCGGTATTTCGCTTGTCTAATGCGATTTTGCTCTTTGACTTTTTCCATACCATCAATGGCCTGGTATTCTTCCCAATTCTTAATGAAAATTACATCTTCATAGGTTGTTACCATGCTGTATTTTTCTAAAGTTAAAATGGCAAATTTTACAAACTCAACTGTGAAATCAAAATCAGCTGCTAAATCTTCATCTGAATAGGGCAAAGTATCAGTTAAAAACAATCCGCCTTTTTGGTTGCTTTCACCAGCACGAGCTAGTAAAAATACCCAAAACAAAATTACTCGATCGCCATCTGGCAATTTGCGTATTCGTTTGATTTTCTTATTATCAGGTAAACTAGTACTTAATTTTATCCAGCTAATTTCAGCCACTTATCTAGCCTCCTATGTGTAATTTTTTGATAGTTTCTTGGTTCAATTTGATACCTTTAACATGATATTTTTTCTTAAATGCTGTAATACCAATGTTATGTTTTTCGGTGTGATGGCATCGACACAAACCAGCGTAAGTGTATTCTGTATGGTCTACGCTTTTTCTTTTGCGACGACCTAGAGCTTTATCGAAATGGTCAATATCTGCACCAGTTTTTCCACATATGCAACAAACTCGTTTAGTGATACATTTGTAAAAGTAATACTCTTGATTTGCTGGCAAAATGTCATAGCCTTTTCTAAATGGAATGTTATTTTCAAAGATGAAATTTAAAATAATGTTCGCTAAAATTGTTGCGTCGTCCATTGTGTTTTCTGAATCGTTCCTGAGGCTAATTTCATAGCCCTGGAGCGCTTCAAAACGGAGATAGAACATTTCCTTTAACACTTCCGTTTCTTGCCCTGTGAAAGAGAATATATCCTCTAGCATTGCAAAGATAAATCGACGTTGGGCAACACTAAATTTTCTCGGATCAATAAATCTTATTTCAACTTCTCTTGGCCCTGTATAATCAAAATACATGGTTTTTAATCGTTCAATATTTATTGCTTCGTTTATTACTGCTGTTATTGAGTTGTTTTTCAAACTCTTAATAACAGCAGAATAAACATTGTTTAGGTTCATTCAATCACTTCCACTTGAATCCCGTTATTAATAATAAAATTGTTTAGAGCAACTAACTTTTGATGTTCTGCTGTTAGTCTTAACGTAACTGTTTTCTCTTGTTGTTTTTTGCAGGTTTTTGGCGCTTCTTCTGTGATGATTTCGCCTGTAGCAGTGTCAACTGTTTTATTGTTGATTGTTTCAGTTTTCAAAGCAGCAATGGCTTCGTCGTGTTCTTTTTTTGCTCTTTCACGTTCTTCTTGTTCTTTTTTTAAAGCAACGGCGGAATCAATTTCTTTTATCAGCTCTGGTGCAGTAGACCCTTTATCAATTAATGCGACCCAAGAAAACGAGTCAAGGCCAACTGCCTTAGCATAATTTTCAACAATGAGCTTATCGTTTTTTATACGTTCTTTTTCAGATGCAACTGCTACCATCGATGCCGCTATTTCCTCAATAGTTTTCTTATTTGGTTCACCTTTAACTGTGAAAGCTGTTTTATTAGTCCACGAACTAGGAATTTCAATTTCGTCAATGGATACATTGTAGTTTTCAGACATTTCAGCAATCACTTTTTGAAGCTTTTTGCTTCGTTTCTGCTTCTCTGCTTCTTCGTATGATTTGATGCTTTCGTTAATTTCTGAACTAACTTCACTTATTTTTTCAGTATATTTTTTTATTTTTTCCTCAAAATCTTTTAACGGCTTATCATATTGATTTTTAACTTCTTTACGTTGATCATCTAGCAACGTTACAACTTTATTTAAGTCTGCTCTTGCTTTTTTAGCTTCAGGAATGTTTTCATCTGTGAAAATCATTGTTGAATAGTGCTTAACTGCGCTCTCAACCATCTCAGCCAACTGTGCTTCATTTTGGATAGTGATTTTACTAGCTTTAAAATCAACATTAAACTGCAATTCTGTTGTTAATTCGTTTGTCATTAGCTTTGCCCCCATGTAATGTTTTCTTCTGGTTGTGGCTGGAATTGTTGTATCCATTGTTTCAGAACTTCAACAGCTTTATTGAACATACTAGACGGCATGTTTTCATTGACATCAACATTCAATTCTTTACTTAGTTCATTCCGCACATAGTCAAGTTCAGAATTCGATAACTCAGAAAGTTGTCTGATATGATCGTTTAACGTGGCTAACTGTTTACCGCTAATCAAATTAACTTTCGATGTATCATTGTTCTTTTCAGCTGCCGTTTGGCCATCGTCGTCTTTATCTGCTGCAATTCCAAACGCTGCCGAAAGCGAGTAACGTCTTGCATATGTCGTTAAACTTCCTAATCCTTGAGGATTTGTCCCGCTGTTTGGAAATTCAAAAGGTCCATGAACTATATATTGACCACTAACATGAGTAATAATTGTTGTGACTTTTAAAGCATTATTCTCATTGACGACATTTTGTTGGAAATCAATTCCGCTTTCTGATTCTTGTGCAGCTTTTCTAATTGCTTCTTCAATCGCTTTTAGAGTTGCATATTGGAAATTCATTGGACCTTTTTTCGTTGTATAGGCAACTTCTGCGTCAAATCTTGGTTGAATTAATTTGCTTTTTAGCTTATACATCCCATCAAACAATTCTTTTAAATTTTCGCTGTTCTCGTTCATTTATTCCCCTTCTTTCAGTAATGAAATAACTTTTTGAAGTCCTTCGATTAATTCAACTTGATTAAAATAAGCACTTTCATCTAAACTCTCGAATACTGTTCTAACTTCTTCATCTTCGCTATCTTGGTAAACAGCAACATGATTATTAATAGCATCCTTTTCAAAAATCAGTGATCCATAAGGTGAATGATTATCAATTAAGACAATTCTTTGCATTGAATCCACTTCCACTCTCATGCTATAATTCTCCTATCAATTAATTTTGTTTGTGACTTTTTGCTTGCCGGCGGAAGTCACTTTTTTGTTTCTTGGATAAATAACGCTTCTGGAAATACAGCCTTATTTATCGCAGTGTCTGGATATTTTTCTTTAAGCTTTTGAAATACCAGGGCTTTCGTATCCTCAACCACGTAAATTTTCAAACTATCTTTTCCTACTGCTTTAAACATCTAAATTCCCTTCTCTCTTTTTGTTGCATAATGTATATTTGATTTTTTTGTTGCTGGTACCATAAATCAGCAAGTTTTTTCGTTTGCTGTAGTTTTTCTTTCCTTGTCATTTATTTACCTCTCTATCTTCAAGAGCTAAGTCATAAAATAATGTCCAAATAATGAACAATCCAATATACACATTTTGGATGATTGGATTAAAGTTTCCACCCACTAGCAGACCCAATCCGAAAACAATAAGCAGTACTGCAATTCTTCTTAAGTTATAAATTTTTCTCATATTATTTACCTCCTATAACGTCTATTTATTTCGCTTATACTTGTTTTTTTCCCGCCAAACCAAAAATTCATCAAATTTCTGAATGTGGATAATTGGCATGCATGATGTAACGAGTCTATATCCATCTTTAAATTCTTTATGTTCCTTAAACTCTCTCAGAAGTTTTTGAAATGTTGGTTTGTGATGCTGATAGCCAAAATAAACAATTGCTTCATCTTTTGCCATCCAAGCTTGCTGTAAATCGATAGTCTTTGCTAGTGTGATTTGCATGTAGACATCTCCTTTCTATGCTGTCTTGTCATGTAAGAACTTGTTAACAAAATATATTTGCCCTTTACCAGTAATTTTCGGCGTTCGACTAATTCGAATACTTCCATCTGGATTGTTATGGGTTCGTTCCTTGATTTCCGCAATTCCCAAATCAAGTGACCGCTGGGTTGGCATATTGTAGCTTTCACCTTTTCGAGCAATTAGATACCCATTGTCTCGCAGCCATTGGAATAAACGATTCTGCCCAATGTCGATGCCGTTTTGCTTGATTAGCTTAGCTAGGTCACCGATTAAAATGGAAGTCTTACTTGCATCAACGGCATCTGCAAATAATGCTTTAGGTTTTAATGATTCATTTTCTAGTTGTAATACTTCTATTTTTTTCTGTTGAAATTCAAGAGCTCGTTTAGTCAGCATTTCTGGGCTATTCCAAAACTTTTCTAGTTGAATAAAATATCTACGAGCTTGCTTTCCTCTTTCGGTACGTTGTAGCATTGAAATTTCCTTAGCCATGTCTAGTTTCACATAATGATTTACTTGTGGGCGACCACCAAAAGGTTTATCGGATTTTTCCGAGAAACTGATAAAATCAACGTTTTCATCAAACCCGTATTTAATCATTCGTTTAAACCAATCAGTATAATTATCTTTAACTCCCAGAAATTCATATAACTCTCTACCGTTAACTAACTGTTCATCATTTTCATTTGTTGTAACTTTAATTAGTTCGTTCATACGGTTTCATCCCTTCTATTCTGGTTGTCTTTCGTTCCATTAATGGAACACTTTTCCTTTTTCATTTGTATACTTCCAAAACTACCTTTGTTCACAAACATGAACTTTCTCTTTAAAAAAATATAAATGAATAAAATTTGTTTCCAAGTCTAGCAATTTGCAAGCTTTCGTAATTTCAGTGTCTTTCCAAGAGACTTTCCCGTTCATTTTCAATGATATTGTTCTCTCCGACAATCCCATTGCGATAGCAAAATTATATTGAGTTCCAAACTTTTCAACAATTCTTCCTGCTAATTTTGAGTAATC
>OKHK01000057.1_pt1 | contig 34045 bp, 56 predicted proteins | sample 1613011 | NCBI WGS metagenome assembly OKHK01 (sample SAMN04436831, study PRJEB24849) | human gut metagenome | biome: human gut; feature: NICU; material: stool | host: Homo sapiens | place: USA: Saint Louis, MO | collected 2011-08-09
AAGGATGGAGATATATATGTATGGGATATTAATAAGGAAAGAGGAAAAATAATAGATAATAAAGTTAAGGTTATTCTTCCAAATGAAAAAGTAAAAGAAATAGAATTTAAAAATTATAATCCTTTATTAACATGTTCTTTCGAGGAAGTTAAAAAAATCCTTGAAAAATATTGCAAAATAGAAGAAACTAAAGTTTGGGAAGATATTTTCTTTATTAAAGCAAAGAAAATAATTGATTAACTTTAGGAGGAATAATAATGAAAATTTTACTTACAGCTTTAAATTCGAAGTTTGTTCACAGTAACTTGGCTGTTAGATATTTAAGAGCATTTACAAAGGATATGCCATATGAGTGTGCAATAAAGGAGTTTTCAATAAATGATAGAGAAGAAAATATCCTTAAAGAAATAATAAGAGAAAAAGCAGATGTAGTGGCATTTTCAACTTACATATGGAATGTAGAAATGATTGAAAGGATTTCTAATCTTATAAAGCTTGTAGATCCTAATATTGAGGTGCTTTATGGAGGCCCTGAAGTTTCTTATGATAGTAGGGTTTTCCTTAGTCAGTTTAAAGGTGACTATGTAATTGAAGGAGAAGGTGAAAAAACTTATAGAGAGTTTGTAGAATATAAGCTTGGATTAAGAGAAATAGAGGATATAAGAGGATTACATTATAAAGTAAATAATAAGGTTCTATCGAATGCAAGTAGACCACTAATGTCTATGGATGAGATTGTATTTCCTTATGAGGAAGAGGAGGATTTAAGCAATAAAATAGTTTATTACGAAGGAAGCAGAGGCTGTCCTTTGAATACATAACCGATACTATGTAAATTCTATGTCAATACTATCGTCAAATGGGTTGTAAATCAGTTTGTTAAATATAATTCTCACCTTATTCCTTTTTTCTTTATTATCTTTTATATTTCTAAATTCTCTTATAGCTTGTTGCAATTCTGAATCATTTTTCTTGGTAATTGCATCAAGTTGATTTATTCTTAATTCATCAATTTTGGCTTCTAGTTCAATATTTTCAGAGGTTAATTCTTCTATTTTTCTTGTCAGTGGTTCAGCTGCTGCATTACTTAATAGCATTAATTTTTCCACCAAATTATCAATAGCTTTCTTATTATCATCTATAGACTTTAACAGTATATCTATTTCGTTTTGCTTGTTATCTACTACCATATTACCTTTATATTTTTTAAACTCTCTATCGTCCTCTAAATTATTAATAAGTATACTTACTTTTTCTTCTATCGTTTCTGCATTAACGTATTTATTATTTTCACACTTAACCTTGTCTTTATTTATTCCCATTTCATTACTTGCCCTATTTATCCTACTAGAGCAAACATAATAAGTGTTTTTACCGCTATTTACCAAAACGTACTTAGAGCCACAGAAAGGGCAATATAGTATTTCTGTAAGCCAATAAGTTTTGCTTTCTCTCTTAGTGGCTTTATCTTTATTCTTATCTAACAGTAAATTAACTTTTAAAAACAATTCAGCATCTATCGGTGCGTTGTGTTTGCTTACTATTAGAGTTGGATAGTCAGAAGTTTTGCCATAAGTCATATAGCCCTTTTTATTAGCTTTTCCAACAACCTCAAAACCTTTATTAAGTAAATAATCCGAAACTCTTTCATCAGACTTACAGTAAACGGGATTTCTTAATATCTTCCCTAAGCTACTTCTAGTCGTTAAAGTCTTAATGCCATTATCTAAAAGATATTTTTGTGTAGCATATAGAGAACCTAGTTCCAAATATTTATCAAACATTAATTTTATTATTTTATCATCTTCAATTTTTAAAAAGCTTTTACCTTCTTTCTTTTCTATAGTGCAACCAAAAGGAACAAAACCACCAGTAAAACAACCTTTTTTAGCTAAACTTATCATATTATCTTTTACTCTTTGTCTTATGTTTTCTCGTTCCATATCAGCAAATGCAGATAACATTATCATCATCATTTTGCCGCCTGGAGTGCTAGGATCAAATCCTTCGCTTATAGATATTAACTTTACATTGTACTTTTCTAATTCTTCATAAATCTTAAAAAAATCTACTATATTCCTCGATATTCTATCAACCTTATAAATAGCCACTATATCAAATTTACCTAACTTAATCAAAGACATTAATCTTTTAAAACTAGGTCGATTGGTATTTCCTCCGCTAAATCCTTCATCTTCAAATATTTCAAACTCGTTTTCGCCTTGAAAGTATTTTTTACATAATTGTATCTGCGTTTCTATACTCTCACTATTTTCTACAGCAACAGATTTTCTGGTATATATCGCAATTCTCATATTATCTCCCCTTTTTTAAATTAGCAATTTCCTTTTTTACCATATCCATTATCATTTTTTCAGTTTTTTCATCAATATTCTTTTCATCTTTGATTATTCCATTTTCAATTAAAAATTCAAGAAAATTAGAAACTAAAGCTTCCTTTTCTTTTCCTAAACCAGTCTTTTCAGTTGTTAAACCTTCTAAATAATCTAAAGATACATTAAAATATTCAGCTACTTTTTTAGCAAATTCCCTTCCTCCGTCTTGTTTTCCAGCTTCAACCATTCCTATTAAACTTCTTGCAACTCCTAGCTTTTCACTTAATTGTTTCTGCGTAAGCCCTTTATCTTTTCTTAATTCTTTTAAAATTTCAGATTTCATTTTTATTTCTCCTTTTAAATTAGTAACTTATATATTGGATTATGCCCTAAAAGTCATGAAATATAACCACATTCATTAAAATATCATAAAAAATGATAATTAAAAAGAGAACATATGTACTAAAATATAGAAAAATAAATGAAATAAGAGATATTTTTAGAAAGTTCACTTTAAATTACCAAAGTCATGATATATGACATTTATTGAAGTTATATCCTTAAAAATGGAGTTTTACATAAGTCATATTATGTGACATAATAACAACTGTAGAAAGGAGGTGCGAACGTGTTAAAGGACTTAAGACAAAATGTAGGTTTAACAACTGATTTTGTTTCTAAAAAATTAGGAATTCCTAAAAGCACACTTTATAAATATGAACAAAATCAACTGTTGCCTTCCATGAATATTTTATTAAAAATGAAAGACATTTACAAGTGCGATTATGAAGAATTGGTAAATGCTTATAGAATGGCGAAAGGAGTTTACGATGAAAGAAAAGCTAAAAAAAGAAGTAAGTCAGCTAACTAAAGAAGAGACAGAAGAATTATTAAGTAGAGTTAAAGGGATTTTTGAAGGTGGAGTTACTTTTATAAATCCAGAAAACTATAAAAGTGCTATGGCAAATTATTATAAAAGTTTATAGGACAAGCCTTAGTAAAAAACCATACCCACTAAGGACTAAGAGGGATGTATTGTAACAGTTAATAAATTTTAGGAGGAATAAAAATATGAAAAATTTTACTAGTTTACAAGCTTTAAGATTAATAAAGCCAAATTGCGAAATCAACAAAAATGTTATTAAGGTAACTTCACCGATGGGGTTGAAGAAGTTAAGTGCATTAGATTTTTTAATCAATCGTTGCAATTACAGAGTTATTTTTAATTATTAGGAGGAATGCAAAAAATGAATAATTACATGGAAGATTTAAAAGAAAGAGAAGAAAGAAATGGAAGATTGGTAAATCTAATTATGGATTATGCTATTGAAAATAAAATGTCAGCAAAAGAGGTAGACGAATGTGTAGAAATAGCAAAAGAGGTTTATTATTCAAGTGCAATAATACAAAGAAGCTAAACCGAAATTAAATTCGGTTAGCAACTTAAATCAACCTTTATGACATGGATTACAACACCAATAGCAACCATCAAATGATTTAGAAGGATATTTCTTTTTAGCTTCTTTAATGGCATCATGGCAGCTTGAAAAATATCCTATATAAGTACAATTTGAATTTAATGGTAAGTAACTACAAGTATCTTTATGAACTTCATGGTTACCTTTGCTATCAGCATAGTTATAAAAATAGTATCGGTTCATAAATTCACCCCCTTTCAACATAATTTTACCATATGTTAGGGGAAATTTAAAAAATAGGAGGTATTAAATGAAAGATATACAGATTTTTAATAATGAACAATTCGGACAAGTAAGAGTAATTACTAAAGATGGAGAGCCTTGGTTTGTAGGTAAAGATGTAGCAGAAATATTAGGTTATGCAAATACAAGAGATGCATTAAGTAAACATGTAGATTTGGAAGATAAATCTGACGTCGCAATTCACGACGGTAGCCAAAATAGAACAATGACTATTATTAATGAAAGTGGACTTTACTCATTAATCTTAGGAAGTAAGCTACCAAGTGCAAAGAAATTTAAGAAGTGGGTAACAAGTGATGTGCTTCCATCAATTAGAAAACATGGTATGTATGCAACAGATGAACTTATAAATAACCCAGACTTGCTAATAGCAGCAGCAACCAAAATTAAGGAAGAAAGAGCAGCAAGGCTTGAAGCTGAAAAGCTAAGGGACAAGCTAATACACCAAAACAAGTTGTATACCACAAGTGAGATTGCAAAGGAACTAGGGTTAAAGAGTGCCACCAAGTTAAATGGGTTACTTGCAGAAAAGAAAATCCAGTACAAGCAAAATAAGACCTGGTTACTTTATTCCAAGTATGCAGATTGTGGCTATGTAAGTATCAAGCAAGACATTTTGGATAGTGGACATATCATATATGACAGAAAGTGGACAGGCAAAGGTAGGGACTTCATATTAAATTTATTTAAGGAGGAAATGTAATGAAAGAATTAACATTCAGAGAGGTTATAGCAAATATCAAAGACGGAGAAATTTGGGAACATAGAAATTTTGTAATTGAAATTGAAGACGATGGAAACCATGAAATTAAGATAAGACATAAAAAAGGATTTAACGATTGTTCTGCAATATATTTTGAACCAAGTGATAAATTTCAACTTCAAAGAAAAAAATACTCCTTTGCAGAAGCATTTAAGGCTTATGAGGAAGGTAAGGAAATAGAGAGTTGCATCAATAGTGATTGGTACTACAAATTAGGTGAGTGTGAATTGCTTGTTTATGCTAAGGAAATCAAGGGTGAGTGGTACATAAATGATTAAGGAATTAGCATTTAAGCACAAGATATTTCTAGAGAATTTAGGAATTAACTATAACAACTATTTATTTGTCGGCAAGGGTGCTGATTACTACAGATTTATGGACAAGCACTCTAAGCGAGTATTTGACATAAGAAGATAAATGTAAATGAATATTAAAGAATTGGAAAGGAGTATAAAAAATGTTGACAAGTAATGCAAGTATATTATTAAAAGTTTTTTCAAGCATATTTTTAGGAGCAGTATTCTTAATGGGATTTTTCTCATGGGGGTATAGCAAAAACAAGGTAGACAAGCTTAGAAGTGGCTTCTTTACAGTAGGAAGCTTGATAAGTTTTCTATATACAATAAATATTTAAGGAGGTGAAATAAATGACAGAGGAATTAGCAAGAGATAGCCAGGGTAAATATGCTTATAACCCAGAGTATTTCGGCAAAACTGGCGCACCTTATTCGCAAGACGACCATGATTATCTTGTTAAATGGTATGACAAAATACCACTTGAAGAAATGGCATTTGCACTAGAAAGAACACCAACAAGTATAGAAGCTAGAATGAGGTACTTAAAGAAAAACGGATTGTTATACACTTACAAAGCACCAGCACCAAAGCCATTGAGATACAAAGATATTAAATCTCAAATAGATACAGTAGTGGCAAAGTATTTCAACGGAATACCACTAAATATTATCTTAGAAAAAAATAAGGCTAATGCTTAAGCACCACCAAAAGCAAATAGCCAAAACAAAATAATCAATATTAATTATACCAAATAAAATCAATAAATATCAAGAGGAGTGATTTATTAATGAGTAATGTTAAAGGTTATAAAGTTTTTAATCCCGATTGGACTTGCAGAGGGTTTCAATATGAAGTAGGTAAGACATTCGAACATGATGGAAATATAGAGTTGTGCGGCAGCGGTTTCCACTTTTGCCAAAAGGCTAGTGATTGTTTTAATTATTATGATTTCAATTCCAATAACAAAGTTGCAGAAGTTGAAGCACTTGATCTAGTTGAAACAGAAGGTAATAAGTCAGTAACAAATAAGATTCATATTATTAGAGAAATCCCATGGCAAGAGTTATTGGCTATTGTAAACACTGGCAAAGATTGTACTGGACTAGAAAACACAGGGAACAGGAACACAGGGGACTGTAACACAGGGAACTGGAACACAGGGGACTGGAACACAGGGGACTGGAACACAGGGGACTGGAACACAGGGAACAGGAACACAGGGGACTGTAACACAGTTGATTTCTCTAATGGTGTTTTCTGTACTAAAGAAGATACAATAAAGATTTTTGATAAAGAAAGCAATATGACATTAAGCGAGTGGAGAGAAAGTATAGCAAGAAAAATAATAGCTTGGAATATGGAAACAACAGTGTGGATTTATCAAAGCAACATGACAGAACAAGAAAAAGCACAATACCCATCATATAAGACCACAGGCGGTTACTTAAAAGTATTTACTTATTCAGAAGCTTGGAAGAACCTTTGGAATAGTATTACAGACGAAGAAAAACAAGAAATAATTAATATTCCAAACTTTGATAAGAACAAGTTCAAAGAAATCACAGGAATAGAAATATAGGGAGGATTTAGAGATGAGTAAATTTAAAGTTGGCGATAAGGTAACAGGCGTGAAGCTAAGCCAAAGCATGTATGGCGAAAAGGCAAGGGTTATAAGGATAGGAAACTTTTATGGAATGACAGGTTATATTTTAGATAAATTTCCTGAGATTAAATGGTGGGAAGGCGAATTAAAGCTAATAGAACCAAAAACAGAATTTACCTTCGAGGAAGTAATTGCAAGGATTAAAGAAGGGGAAGTTTATCAAAATGAAAGTAGCAGCATATCTAAGGTAGATGGATGTATAAATGTTACAGTTTTTAATGACAATGGTTTTACCATTTCAAAAGATGAGAACTTTACTCTAATATTCGAGTCTGGTAGATACAAACTAGTTCCACAAAAGAAAGAATATCAGCTTTATGAAGTAGAACACCAAGAGAATGGAAAGAGATACTTATTCAGAAGTGATTTAGACCATACCTTAGATGACATGGTAGTGTGTGAAACCAAGTTCGGTAAATCATATGGAAAGATGGTTAAGGCACTTTATAAGGAACTTACAGAAGAAGAGTACAAGGCATACAAGCCTATAGTAAAGATAATCAGCAAAGGTTGTCCGTTCTAGGGGGTGCGATATGGAATTGCCAAGTTGTATGTATGACTACAGACACGAAAACCCACAAGCTAAGAAAATATATACTTGCAGTTGTTGCGGATATGGAATTTATATAGGTGATGCTTACTGGAATATATCGGGGCAGATAATCTGTGAGGAATGTATAGAGCATCTAAAAAATGAAGCAGAGGAGGGATAAGAATGTACGAAAATTGTAAATTGCAAAATATAAAAACTGTACTAGCTTGTTATGGCGATAAAATGACAGATAAAGAACTTACTCAAATAGCAATTAGGGTAAATGCAGCTAAAGAAAGAATTGATAGGGAGGAAAGAAATAATGGCTAAACTTTATGAGATAGCAGATGGATATAGAAATATTCAAGCCTTGTTAGATAATCCAGAGATACCAATGGAAATAGTAGTTGATGGATTAACCAAGCTTGATGATGATTTTGAAGAAAAAGCTGAAAACATAGCAAAGGTATTAAGGGAAATGGAAGGGGATATTACCTCACTTAAAGATGAAGAAGTAAGAATATCAAGCAGAAGGAAAGCATTAGAAAATAGGAAACAAGGATTAAAGCTTTATTTAGAAAGCTATATGAGGGCGATAGACAAGACTTCGTTTAAGGGTAAGCTATTTACCTTCTCAATCAGTAAAAACAAGCCTAGCGTTGAAATAAGCAACCTAGAAGGTATCCCTAGTGCATATATAGAGGTTGAAGAAGTTAAAAAAGTAGATAAAAGAAAATTACTTGAAGCTTTACAAAATGGAGAAGAAATTCAAGGGGCAACTATTAAACAAAATGAAAGTTTAAGAATTAGATAGGAGGTAAGGTATGAATTTAAAATTTAGAACTCTAAACGCAAGTGAAATAGATGTAAGAGTGCAAAGCGTTACTGCAAAAGGGTGCATATTGTTGCTATACAAAGATGCTAGATGCGACATGAATATCCTTGATGAAACAGTTGGTCCATTAGGGTGGAAAAGGCAACATACAAGAGATAATGCAAATTGTGTTGTTAGTATTTGGGATACAGATAAAAAGCAATGGATAAGTAAAGAAGATACAGGAACAGAAAGTAACACAGAAAAAGAAAAAGGACAAGCATCTGATAGTTTTAAGAGAGCCTGTGTAAATTGGGGTATAGGCAGAGAGTTATATACATCACCTTTCATTTGGGTTAATGCTAAAGATTGCACCATTGAAGAGTTTGTCTTTAATGGGAAAAAGAAATATAAGTGTAACGATAAATTTGAAGTTGAAAAGTTACTTTATGATGATAAAAGAACAATTATAGCCTTATCTATAAAGAATACCACTAAGAAGGTAAGAGCATTTGTTATGAAGCCACCAGCTGATGTTAAGAAGTAAGGTTACACAGATTTTAAGTATAGAAGATTTGTAAGGCGGTGATATGGAGGTGATTATATGGCAAGCGAGGGGTGGATAAAACTTCATAGGTGCGTAAGAAGTAATTGGGTATGGAATGATAAGCCTTTCAATAGAGGTTCGGCTTGGTTAGATTTACTTATGTTAGTTAACCACCAAGATAAAAAAATAATCTTTAATGGAATATTGACTAATGTTGAAAAGGGAAGTTGTATAACATCACTAAGGAAGCTTTCAGAACGTTGGGGATGGAGTATAAGTAAAACAAAAAGGTTTTTTGAACAACTTCAAAATGAAAAAATGTTATCTTTTAAAAGCGACACCAAAAAAACACTTGTAACCATTGAGAATTGGGACTTATACCAATGTTCTGAAACTGAAATAGTAACACCAAAAGAAAACAAAAGTAAAACAGAAGAAAAACAAAAAGAAACAAACAAGAATGATAAGAATGAAAATAATGAAAAGAAAGAGTATATAGACCTCAAATTTGTAGATGAAGTTATAGAAAAAGTGAAGCTTACCCAAGAACAATATAACAAACTTATTAATAAGTATGACAAGGAATATGTTCATAAAGAAATATTGGGACTTGATAATTATATTGTAAATGGAAAAGGTGCTAAATATAAAGACCATTATAGAACTTTAAATACTTGGTTAAGGACTAGAAAAGCACCAGCACCAAAGGAGGATAGACACTATGGATTTAATGGCTAATGAAGAAATTGAACAAAATGTACTTGGTGCGATATTGGTTGATAGTAGTTTATTTTATAAGATTTTAGACTTGAATGAGGAAGTATTTTATTCCACTACACATCAAACTTTATTTAGAGCCTTTAAAAGCGTTTCTAAGGAGTTTCAAAAGATAGACATAGGATTAGTCGGGAATTATATTAAAACCTTTCAGCCGAAGGGATTGACCGTCTCATACGTGTCTAATTTAATGCTATCTGTTCCAAGTACAAGTAACTTTGATGAATACCTGGATATATTAATAGACTTGTACCAAAAACGAGAGATAAGAAAGCTATTTCAAAAAGTGGACTTTAAAGAAAACAGTAACTTAATAAAAGAAAAGTTACTAGGTGCTTTAAATAATGTGTATCAGCAAAAAGCTAAGGATATAAACACCGGCGAAATGGTTATGAATAGATTAGATTCAATCCTATCTCACGAAGAAAGAAAAGGACTTAAAACAGGATTTTGGGCGATAGATAATAACTTAAAAGGCTTTCATGGCGGGGAATTAATAACAATAGCAGCTAGATCACAAGTCGGTAAAACTACCTTTGCAGTAAACATCTTTAATTACATGGCTTTATATGGATATAAACCACATTATTTTAGTTTGGAAGTTCCACGAGAAGAAGTGTTAAATAAAATGCTTTCTTTACAGAGTGGAATTGAAAGTAAATATATAAGATTTAACAACGTACCGCAAGAAGATGAGGAAAAACTGGTACAAGTTGGTTCAATATTGGCTGGTAAAAACTTTTATATTCGTGATGATAGAAGCGATATTGAAGCTATAACCATGAAAATAAGGGAAGAAGTAATAAACAACAACTTAGATATAGCATTTATCGACTTAATCAATAGAGTTACTACTAAAGAGAAAGCTGGAACTAAGGCTGAATATATTGGAAATATAACAAGAAGGTTAAAATTACTTGCTATGGAGTTAAATATTCCAATAGTAATCATGGCTCAAATTAACAGGACGGTCGATAAGCAAGTAGATAAAAGACCAACGTGTGCTGATTTAAAAGAAAGTGGAAGCATAGAGGAGGATTCAGATGTAATAATTGGACTTTATAGGGACCCAAGGTTATCAGATGCGAACTATAGAAGGGATAACAAAATAGAAGCTGATTTTACTAGCGATAATCCAGATAAGAATCCGGAACGTATAGAAATGATTTTTATGAAGTCCAGATACACAGGAAATGGAACAATTCCACTAAGGTATTCGGGGAATATAAATAAAATATCAGATGTTTATTAAAAATAGGAGGAATTTATGGATAGTTACTTATCAAAATTGGTTGAGTTGATAAAAGAAGGTAAAACCAATAAGGAAATAAAAGCTGAATTTTGGGTTAATGATAGCCAATTAACCTATATGAGAAACAAGCTAGGGATATTTACTAAAAATAATAGAAAGAGGAGTGTGAACTAAAATATGGAGGGATATATAACTATAGAAAATGGTATAAGCGTATCTCAACAAAGGCAATTAATTGAAATGACACGAGGGTTAATGAAAGCACTCACACAAGATGAATTTATGCAAATAGCATCAGTTTATAAGAATGTGGTTGATAGATTATCAGAACAAGCAAAGAAAGAAGGTATAGAAATATGAATAAGACAGTGTTAATCGGGAATCTAACCAAAGATATAGATTTAAAATTTCAAGCTGGAAGTGGTTTAGCAATAGGAAAGTTCAGTTTAGCAGTTGCTAGACAAAAGAAAGGTGAAACAGATTTTATTAACTGTATAGCATTTGGTAAAACTGCCGAAACAATGAGCCAGTATCTATTCAAAGGTTCAAAAGTGGCTATTGAGGGGCATATACAAACTGGAAGTTATACCAATAAAGAAGGGCATAAGGTTTATACAACAGATGTTGTTATAGATAGATTTGAATTTGTTGGTGGTAAGAATGAGGGACAAGCACCAAGTGGCAATCAGCAAAATTTTAATGATGATATTACTCCTGTAGATGATGGGGATATGCCATTCTAAAGTCGTAATTACAAGAAAGTGTGAAGTTAAAATAAAAATTAAAATGGAGTAATTCTAGATAAAAAAGTGTGCGCACACCTCCTGACGAGGAGGAAATAAAGTTGAAGATTTTAGTAGCTTGTGAAGAAAGTCAAGCAGTAACAATAGAACTTAGAAAATTGGGACATGAAGCATATTCATGCGACATTATACCATGTAGTGGTGGCCATCCAGAGTGGCACATACAACAAGATGTAACGCCGTTATTAAAGGAAAAATGGGATATGATAATAGCATTTCCACCATGTACACATCTTTGTGTAAGTGGAGCAAGACATTTTGAACAAAAAAGAAAAGATGGAAGGCAGCAGCAAGGTATAGATTTCTTTATGATGTTTGCTAATGCTGATTGTCCAAGAATTGCGATAGAGAATCCAATAGGGATTATGAGCAGTGTATGGAGAAAGCCTGATCAAATAATACAACCATGGATGTTTGGTGATAAGTTTAGTAAATCAACTTGTTTATGGCTTAAAGGATTACCTAATTTAGTCCCAACTAACATAGTTGAAAAAGGAGAATTTTTTGAATGGGTAGATAAAAATGGTAAGAAAAAAAGGCAAGCAAAATGGTTTTATGATGCTTTAAAAAATGCAAAAACACCTCAAGAGAGGTCAACTATAAGGAGCAAGACTTTTCCAGGGATAGCTAAAGCTATGGCAGAACAATGGACTAAGTAGTTCTTAATATGTAGAAAGCACGACACAACTGAATAGGGGTTAAGTTTATAAGCTTAATATAGGACAAGTTAATGGTATAGGCTTAACCCTACATTATCAATTAATAATCAAGTGAGAGGGAAGTGATTAGATGTTTTTAATAGGTTTTGTAAGTGGAATCGGAATAACGTTTCTTTGTATAAGCGTGTACACTTGTTTGGTTGTTAGTGGGAAGGAGGATAGAAATGAGAGAGAATAAGTTTAAGATATGGGATAAAACTCGAAATAAAATGTTAACTAGTAATTGTGGGGCGTTTCTTTTAACCCAAGAAGGAAATGCAGTTTTTCACCAAAATGGGAATAACCCATTAGAAGCATTAATAGAACAGATAGATTATGAAGTTTTAATGTATACAGGACTTAAAGACAAGAACGGAACAGAGATTTATGAGGGGGATATTATTAGAACTCATGAAAACAGGATTCAAAAAGTTATTTGGCATAACAATGGATTCAAACTTGAATATAAATTTAAGCGTTCATATCGAGGAGAGAGTTATTGGGAAACAAGAAAAGATATTGAATTATCAGAAACCAATAATAAAAGATGGGGGATAAAAGTAATAGGCAATATCTATGAAAATCCGGAGTTACTGAAAGAAGGTGAGTAGATGAGGTACAAGTATTCAGATGCAGAATTGAAAAAGCTTCTTAAAAATCTTTGTATTGTAATTGACACTAGAGAACAGGTTAATAAGCACATTACAGATTATTTTGATAAGAAGAAGATTAAGTATAAAGTCAGAAAGCTAGACCAAGGGGACTATAGTTGCTATATCGAGAGCAACGAAGAAACTCAACCTTTAGGAGTAATAAGAGATTGGTATTTTGATAATCAGATAGCCATAGAACGTAAAAACTCGGTAGATGAATTAATCCAAAGTATCAAGGATAGAGATAGATTTGAAAATGAATTTGCAAGGCTTAAAATGTACGGAATAAAGGTTCATATGATAATCGAGGATAAGGATTTCTACACCAAGTTAGCTACAGGGGACTATAGAAGTGAGTATAAGAAGGAAAGTGCAGTTGCTAGTTATGAAACTTTAATATCCAGGTATGATATATCGGTTCAAGGACACGAAAAAAGGGAAGTTGGCTATAGAATACACAAGATTTGCTATTACTTTGTAAGGGAACTTATTAAAAACATAGGGTACATGGAGGGAGGAAAATAATGATAGATTACAAAAAGGCACTAGAACTTAAGCAAGGTGGAAAGCCATTAAAAGAAATCATGGAAGAGTTAAATATAGATGTTAAGTACAAGACATTCCAAAGGGCATTATATGAGTATGAGAAGACAGGGCATGAAAGAGAATTTAGAAAAATAGAGAGTTTAGATGCAGACCTTCGAGAAGTGGTTTTAGAAGCGATTAGAAAGGGGACAACCTTAGAGGAATTAGAATACCAAGGAGTAAGCAAGAGGGTGTCTAAGGCTCTGATAGAGGACTTAAAAGAAGAAGGGTACGAGATAGGTGAGGTAAACGGAATAATATCCATACTAAAAACAGTAATAGGTCCAGTTGAGGAACATAAGGAAGAGTGGAATGGCGAGGAAGAAATAATCTTTGGGGTTGTATCAGATACTCACTTATGCAGCAAGTACCAACAGATAACATTCCTTAATGAAGCTTATGACAAGTTTAAGGAGTTAGGAATTAAGAAGGTTTACCATTGTGGTGATATATCGGACGGATTTTATAAAAACCGAGATCAACAGATTTATGAAATATTTAAATTTGGGGTAGATGAACAAGCTGAATATATTATAGAAAATTACCCCGAGAGAGAAGGAATAACCACAGATTTTATTATAGGAAACCATGATAACACCGCTATTATCAATGGTGGAGCAAATATCGGCAAAATGATTGCTAGGGAAAGAGAGGATATGAATTATCTAGGTCATTCATTTGCTAAAGTGTGGCTAACACCAAAGTGTGACATGGATTTAGTTCACCCTATAGATGGGTCAGCTTATGCACTTTCATACAGTGGTCAGAAGTATTGTGATAGCTTAAGTGGAGGGGAAAAGCCAAAGATTATAGCAATGGGGCATCATCACAAATTCTTCTATATGTTTTATAGAAATATTCACTTTATAGAAGTTCCTACAACACAGGCACAAACTCCATTCATGAAAGGTAAGAAGTTGCCAGCTTATACAGGAGCATTGATTTGTAGGTTAAAAGTAGATAAAGAAGGAACAATAAATAACTTTAACGTTGAGTTATTACCACTATACAAAGCTTTAGAAAATGATTTTTAAGAGGGGTTAAGTCCCCTCCAAGGAGGTAAATATGGAAAATGTAATTGGAGCATTTGTAGTAATCTGTTTTGTGTCAGTTATTGTTATGACATTAATGATACCTTTTAACATAAATTCAATAGCGAATAGCTTAAAGGATATAAGGGATTTGCTAGAAAAAGAGGGTAAAGGGAGGGGTAATCAATGAAAGTCGAATTGAGTAATCAAGAGTTAAAGGATATACATGGATGCTTAGGCGCAGTAGCTTTAGAAAATTTAGGTCACATTAATGCCTTTAGGCAGAATGGTAGGAGTGACTTAAGAAAGTTAGCTGATAACTTGGAAAAAGAGTATGAAAGAGAAATGACTTTACTTAACAAAATATTCAAATTAATAGATTGGGGGAATAATTAATGAATTTAGAAGAGTTTAAGGAATTTGCAAAGACTGTTACTAGAAAAGAGTTTTTAACTAATAGTGAGGGGAGAACTGATGAAAACTTTCAGCCTAAGGACTTGCCCGAAATAGATTGTCCTTATAATTATAATTTACCGGATTCAGATTGCAATATAACTTGTAAGGAATGTTGGAAAAATGCAGTAAAAGATATTAAGTTCAAAGATGATATAGAAAAAGAATTAATTGAAGGAATGAATAAGCAACCAATTATTGTTTCTGATAGCGTTAATCACCCTTCACATTATACTCATGGCAAAATAGAAACTATAGATAAAATAGAAGATGTTTTGGGGCTAGAAGGTTTCCAAGCTTACTGTGTGGGTAATGCTATAAAATATTTAGATAGATATAAGTTAAAGAACGGATTCGAGGATATAAAAAAGGCTAAGAGATACTTGGAGTTTTATATTGAAAAAACGGAGGGGAAGGAATGTTAATTAAAATTTATATAGTTTCAATTATTTTGTTTCTAGTGTTTAGCGAATTGGTAGTATTAAGGGCTAAGAGTATAGTGGGTGAGAAAAATAAAAAGAAAAAAAGAACTATGTTGGAAAATTTCATAACTTTTATGAGAAATTTAGGTCTTTCAATGATACCAGCAATAAATACAGTTTTTGCAATTACATTTGCTATTTTATTTTTCTTTGCAAGTGATGAGTGGTATAAAAATACATTTTTGGAGGGTAATTAATGTTAAAAGTATTAAGATTTACTATGGCTACATTGGCAACAATGTTAATTATTCTTTTAATATTTGCTACAGTTGGAATAGAAGATGTTACTCTAATACACAAGTTAATTGTTTATATAGGGAGTCTTTTGGGTGGATTGATTTACATTAACATAGATAAGGAGTGATTGTATGGACAGAAAGGAAATTCAAGATAGAATAGAACAGAATAAAAAGGCTTTAGCTGATTTGGATAAGAAGTATTTAAAGGCTTTTGCACCAGAAGGTTATAAGTCTGGGACAAGCTATAACGACTATGACACAATTCACGGAAGCAGAAAAGACCCACGAATCATAGAGTACTTTGAAGAACGTAAGAAGATATTAACCTTAATAGAATTAGATGAGGGATTGCTAGATAAGGTTGATATGGTAGATGTGGACGAAGAAGAATACTTAAAAGTGTTAGATACCAATGTTAAAAAGGTTAAGTTCTTAAGAGATGTAAAAGGATATACTCAACAGGAAGTATCTGATAAGTTAAAACTGGGACTAAGGACGGTTCAAAGGATAGAAAAAGAGATACGTGGTTTGTAGAAAGTGCGAAGAATGAAGGGGTGGATTAAAATGGAAAAAGATATGCAAAATTTATTGATTAATATTTATTCAAACATGAACAATATATTTAGGGAAGATGATGACAGAGAACCAGTTATGGCGATAAAGATAGAAGATATAGACGAAAATTTCTTTACTGCTGAATTAATGGCTTTAAAAATGCAATTTGAAAATTTAACACAGCAACAAGTTGATTTAATTGAGTTCACACATATTTTAAATAAATTAGCGGTTCAATATTTATTAGAAAACAATGTAGTAGCTGAATAATTCACAATTCTAAGAAATGGCGTAAAAGTGGCGGTAAATTGTCAGTAAAGTGGCAGTACCATTTGATTTTTAATGTGTTATAATGATATTAAGTTAAAGTGTAAGATAAGTCGAGGGATTAAATTCTCTCGGCTTTTTGTTTTGCTTAAAAATGGCAATAGGTTGTTTGGTGGGTTGGAGTTATAAGGGTTTACCAACGTGTCAGTAAGGGAGTGGAAGGCTGATAGATTAAAACTACTGGAGGTGATTGGGTTGGAGAGATATATCAAGAAAGTTTTATTGTGTGGCAAAGATGATAAGGGGAATGATTGTTATTGTGACTTTTTCAATCCTAGTTGCCAAAAGGGATATAGTGGTGAATGTATTGAAGAAGTTCACTATGTAGATAGATTTAGTGGAGTACATGAGTGCTTCAAGAATAATAAAAGAGATCATGCTAAAACTGATATATAAAGTGTTGGATTGTTGGTAGAAAGGAGGTAAGTATAAAATGGCTTTAACGGATAAGCAAAGAGAAGCTATTGAATATATCGTAAAAGGTGAAAACATTAGTAATGTTGCCAAATTAGTAAAGGTTAATAGAACTACTATTTACGAATGGATGAAGAAAGAAGAATTTAAGAGTGAAGTAGACAGGCTTACAACAGAGATAAAAAATGGAGTTAAACAAAAGATTAATGCTAAAATCGATTCGGTGCTTGACCAAGTGTACAAGATAGCCACTACAAGCAAGAGTGAGAAGAATAAGCTAGATGCTTGTACTTATCTGCTAGACCAAGCTTTAGGAAGGGCTACAAGCAAGGTTGCTGATGTTACGGACAAGGAAACAGATAATTCTAAGGTCGACCTAGATAGCGAGATTAAAGACCTAGACAACGTGGTTGATTTCGGCAAAGTTAAGGCGAAATAATTTAATACTTCGCGTAGAGCAACGCGAAATAATAAAAATAACGCCAAAAGTTTAGTGTTGGTAAACAATGTTGTGGCTATTCTCAATAGATTCTCAACAAGGAATGAGAGTATCACTAGCTTGGAGCATTACAAAAATTACTTCGTGAAATTGATTATTTAGCGAAATAATTTACTGTGTGCTATTTAACTCCTAGATAGACCCCGGTAGGTTCTAATTTGCTACTCTCTCTAGGGCGGTGCTTTAGCTATATAATTTTTATAATAATTTTTCAACTTTGAGATTAGCAATTAAGCTAGTCTTTTTATTTTGCAATAAATTAAGGAGGTATGAAGATGATACAATTTGATGGATATGAATTAACTGAAAATCAGTATAATCTTTATATCCTTAAAAAGCATTTAATAAAGTATACTGGCGATATTCTAAAAGCCAATATGCTGATTGAAAAACATAAGAAGAATTTATTCGGTAAGAATGGATTAGCAGTAGCACTTGGAGAGCATGACTTTGAGTTCTATTGCTTATATTTTTTACAAGATACATTTGTACCTAAAGAAGATAATACGGCTAGAAACCTTGCACCGGTTCACCTTGAAATATGGGAAGAACTAAGCAAGATATTTATATATGATTTATACGATAAAGAGGAATTTGTACTTCCTAGAGGTTGTTCTAAATCTACGATTATAAACAAGGCTTTAAGCTGCTATGCACATTGTTATAAAAAGAGTAGATATACCATTGTAATTGGTAATAAAGATAGTGATGCTACTCAATTTATAGAAGATACAAGGCAAATGTTAGTTAATAAATATATAAAAGAAGGATTTGGATTATTAGTTGATGGAAAAGCAAAGGCCCCTACAGGGAAAACAAGAGTTGTTAATAAAAATGAAATTGAATTAACTAATGATACTAAAATTCAAGCTTTTTCTTGGAATTCGTCTGTAAGAGGTACTACTTATGGAAGCATAGATGGTATATTTAGACCTTCTTTAGTTATATGTGATGATATTCTTAGTGAAGATGATATTTTAAGCGAAGGTGCTAAAGAAAAGGTAATCAAAAAGTATTATACAGAAATTGCCGAGGTTGGTGATGAAGAAGTAATAAGAAATGGTGTGAAGATTAAAGCAGCTACCAAATTTATTATTATTGGTACACCACTAGCACCCGATTGTTTTATAAATACAATTAGGCAAGATAGCACATTTAAAGTATTTAAAAGAAGTGTATGTGATTTTGATGTTGACGAATACTTTGAAAATAATCAATGTTGGCTACATTATAAAAAGATACTTCTTAATGACAAAATTGATAAAGAAGAAAAAGAAATCTTATTAAAAGAATACTATTCCAAGCATAAAGGTGAAATGGAGTTTAAGACCATTTGGGAAAAGTACCAATGTGACAAACTGGCCCAAAAGTATTTCACAAAAAGAACTGCTTTCATGCAAGAGTTAATGTGTTCCACTGAAAAGATAGGGGAAAAGTGGTTTAAGAGTATGAGAACTCAATCTAAAGAACAGATTGAGGATAACTACTTTACTAAAACAATGTTATGCGCTGACCCAGCTTCCACTATTACAAGAACTTCGGACAGTACTGCTTTATGTGTTGGTTCACTTGCCAATAATGGCTTTAAATATGTTAGAAAAGGAATATTAGCAAAGTTAGGCTTTGAAGAGTATTGCCAAAAGGTGGTTGAGTTATTTAAGGAATATACCCAAATAACTCACATTTATATTGAAAAAAATACATTCCAGGGTGCTGATGTAATTAGAATAAAAGAAATTATAAATGCTGACCCAACTTTAAGAAATAGGCCAGTTACCTTTATTAATGAAATGCAGAGAAAAAATAAAGATAACAAAATATCTGCTATGGTAGATGATGTTAATTCTGGACAAGTTATATTCAATGAAGATGATAAGGAGTTTAATCAACAAGTATTAGATTTTGCTGGTCAACTTTATTCGCTGCATGATGATGCTCCAGATGTAACGAGTGAGTTTTGGAAGAGAATAGATGAAATAGAAGTAAGACCAAGTTTTTCAATTACAACTTGGGATGAATTATATGATTAAGGGGGTGTATGTATGGAACAAAAGGAAATGGAATTAGTAAAGAAGTGTTATGACGATTTTACAACTAAGAAAAGTTACTATGACGATATAAATCGCTATTATTACGGAACTACTGATTCTTTGGTTAACTTTGTACCACGAAAAGGGCGTTCTAATCTAAAGGCTAAAGCTAATTTTATGCAAAAGCTTATAGATGAGGAAGCACAATATAGTTTTGGCAATGATATTACGTATATTGCTAAAGATGATAACGAACAAGTTATTAAAGACATTGATTATAATTTAAGTAATAATAATGAAGATCATGATATTAATTTAGGGATAGATTTAATTAAATTTGGTATTGTTTATGAAGTTAGCTATTTGATAGAATATGAACCTGAAAAATTTAAATTTAAGAACAAAATTGTAAGTCCATTAAATGGCTATATGTATATAGTAGATGAAGAACCTAAATACTTCATACATACTTATAAAAAGCAGCTTGACAAAGAAGAGTATATAGATGTTTATACAAATAAATTTATATATCATTTTGATTCAACATGGACAGAGGTAAAACCAGCAACACCGCATTATTTTGGGATTGTACCAGTTGGTTTTGGAATGGTTGGAGGTAAGAGATATAACAATGATAAGGGTTATATTGAAGGTGATAAAACTATTTACAGAACTATAAAAACAATACAAGATGCTTTTGAAACTAATTTAAGCGATATTGTTTGTGAAATCTCAGATTTAAGGAATGCAATACTTAAACTTTATGGTGTTGAAGCTGAAAACGAAGTTGATGAAAACGGGAAAGTTATTCTTGATGAAAACGGTAAGCCACAAAAGAAACAACCAGTAATAAAAGACAATACAGTTATGTTATTTGGTGATAAAAATTCACAGGATGCAGAGTGGCTTATTAAAAATATAAATGATACTTTTATTAAAAATACTAGGGATGACTTGAAAGACCTTATTTATACTCTTACTAGTCATATTGATAGTAATGAAAAGATGCAAAGTAATCTATCCGGTGTTGCTTTAAGAAGTAGACTTCAAAGTTTAGAAGCTAAGTGTAAAATGAATGAAAAGGCTATGAAGAACATCATAAAAACTAGGTTAATTTGTTTGTTTAAGTTTTTATATTTAACTGCTAGTAAGCAATATGATATTAACTTAATAAAAATAGAGTTTACTCCTAACGTTCCAGTTGATGAAACTTCAATAGCACAAATGATTTCACAATTACCACATGAAGTTGTTTCAAATGAAACTAAGAGAAGCTGGTTACCTCGTATTGATAATCCTATTACTGAAGGTGAAAAGATTAAGAAAGAGGAAAGTGAAATGTTTGATTTAGATACAATACCCAAAGAAGGTGTTGTAAGTGAATAAAGACCAGAAGCTTTTTAGAGATAAGTTTATTGAATTTGCAGAAGAACTTTATAAACAAGGTGATAAAGAACTTTTAAATATACTTAGACAACAAAAAATAGATAGAGATAAGGTTTTAAATGAAGTTGGAATGATACTACTTAGATATAACATTCAAGACACTTCTTTAAACCTATCTCACGCTGAATATACCAAGGAATACAAGAATTTAGATATACTTATTAGTAACACTTTTGAAAGCCAATACAATGGCGAGAAGGTGGCTACAGACAAGCTATTGAAAATGATAGCAGAGGATAAGTATTACTCTAATTCTTTTTTATTATCTTTAGGATTAGATTTCAAGCTGAATAAGATAAAAACTAAAGATATAAAGAAAATATTAGATGCAACAATAGAAGGTAAAAACTATAGTGATAGGATTTGGAGCAATAAAAATAAAGTTGCCAAAGTTATAAAAAAGGAAATGAAAGACTTTTTGCAAGGTAATACCAATGTAAATGATATTTATAAAGTGGTTAAAGATAGGTTCAATCAAAGTGCTTATATAACTAGAAGGTTAGTTCAGAATGAAGTTGGAAGAGTTCAAAACGAAGCAAATGAGTTATGGGCGAAAGATAATGGAATCGAATATCAGCTTTTTGATGCAACTTTAGATAATAAAACTACAGAGTTATGTCAATCACTAGATGGTACAGTTTATAGGGCTGATGACCCTAACAAGCGAATACCTAATATTAATACTCATGTTAATTGTAGAAGTTGTCTTATTTCTTTACCTAGTAAAGATTATAAACCTAGGGGTAGGATAGATAATATATCTAAAAAAGATATAAATTGGACCACTTATAAAGAATGGAAGGAGGATAATATATAATGGCTAAATTAGCAGTAGAAGTAAGTGTTAAAGATACTGATTTATTTTCATGTGTAATTGAGTTAGTAAAAGACTTCACACAGGATAAAAGAGTACCAGACTATATAAGAGCAGAATATTATCTAAAGATGAATGAATTATACGAAAAATACTCTAATAAAGAACAATGTTAATCAGCACTTAGGAAACTAGGTGCTTTTGTTATGCCTTTTATAGCTTACCACAAGGCTTTAAAGAATGGGATAGCAATAATATTAAGTTGAACTTTATGGGGCATTTATGAACTGTAAGGGGCAAGGAGGAAATATGAAAAAAAGCGAATTATTAAAGCTAATAGAAACAATAGCTGATGATGGGGACATAAACGAAGTAATTCTTGGGGCTGACGAGTTTAAGGAATTAGGGAAAGTGGACTTATCTAAGCTAAGCACTGATGAGTTTAAAAACTTATTAACAACAAATGAAGCAATTAAAGGTTATATGACTTCTCATGATGATAGCATTAGGTCATCTGCGGTAGAAACCTTTAAAAGCGGCAAAATGAAAGAACTTATAGATAAGGCGGTTGAAGAAGCAAAGAATGGAAAGAAAACTCCAGAACAAGAAAGAATCGAAGAGTTAGAAAAGCAATTTGCTGAATCACAAGCCCAAATTCAAAGGCAAAACACTATTAACAAATATACAGGAGTTCTAAAAGAAAAGGGATTGCCTACTGAACTAGTAGATTTTGTTTATGGTGATGGCAAAGAAGAAACTATTGATAAGAATATTGAAACTTTAGGGACAGTATTCACTAGTGCTATTGATAGTGGTGTTAAATCGAAGTTAGGTACAAGTTCTTATGTACCACCAAATGATGATGCAACAAATGCACTTGATGCACAAATTGCCAGTGCAATGGGTGTAAAATAATTTATTTAAAAAGGATAGGTGATATTTTATGGCAAATACATTAGCGTATGCAACTTTATTTCAACAAAATTTAGATAAGGCAGCAGTTCAACAAGCTAGAACTGGCTGGATGGAAGGTAATGCTGGACAGGTAATCTATAAAGGTGGTAAGGAAGTAAAGATTCCTAAGCTTTCTATGGACGGATTAGGGGACTACGATAGAAATGGTGGTTTCAATGGTGGTTCAGTTACTTTCGAGTATCAAACAAAGCAAATGACACACGATAGAGGTAGATCATTCTCTATAGATGAACTTGACGTTGATGAAACTAATTTTGTAGTTACTGCTTCAACTATAATGGGAGAATTCCAAAGAACTAAGGTTGTACCAGAAATTGATGCAACAAGAATAGCTTCTCTTGCAACTATGGCTATTGGAGTTGCTGACGACACACAAGTCAAGTATGGATATACACCAGCAAAGGCAAGTATCGTTGACGAAATTAAGGCTGGTATAAAGAGAATAAGGGAAGAAGGATTTGAAGGCGATTTAGTCTGCTATGTAACTTATGATGTTTCTATGCTAGTAAGCCAATTCTATGGTGAAAAGTTATCGGCTGCAACATTTGCAATTAATGGAGTAGATACAAGAGTTCCAGCAATAGATGGCGTACCACTAGTAGAAATGACTTCTAACAAAATGTACACAAAGTTAAAGTTTAATGATGGTAAAACATCAGAGCAAACAAAAGGTGGTTTTGAAAAGGCTTCTGATGGAAAGTCAATTAACTTCTTATTAGTGGCTAAAGAATGTCCTATTGCAGTTTCAAAAACAGATAATATGAGAATTTTCAGCCCAGAAATAAACCAAAAGGCTAGAGCATGGGCTATGGATTATAGAAAATTCCACGATATATGGGTTCCAGATAACAAATTAAAAGGTTTATACGTAAGTGTAAAAGAAGCAAAGTTACCCTAGTGAAGCCCTAGACAATGCTAGGGTTGGAAAAGCCAAAGTTGGTAAAGCAAAAGTAGGAAAGGGTGAATAGTATGGCGTATCAAAAGCAAACTTGGAACGATAATGATGTAATAACAAAGGCTAAATTAGATCATATAGAAGAAGGTATTGCAAGTATAGAACTTACTCCAGGACCTAAAGGAGAAACAGGTGCACAAGGACCAGCAGGACCACAAGGTGCTACTGGTGAAACTGGACCACAAGGACCAGCAGGACCTACAGGACCTAAAGGGGATAAAGGGGAAACAGGTGCACAAGGACCAGCTGGTCCCAAAGGTGCAGATGCAGTAATCAATAAATTAAACAAAGTAGATGCTTTAGCTGCTGATTCTGCAACTACACAGCAAATAGCAACTGCATTTAATAGTTTAATTGCAGATTTAAAAGAAAAAGGGTTAATGAATAGTCAATAGAAAGTAAGAGGGGGACATCCCCTCTTTTTTAGAGGTGATTAGATGTTTACAGATGAAGAGTTAGAAGAAATGGCGGTATTGGCTATATATAATTATTTTGATGGCGAATACACGAAAGAACAAATAAAAAAAGATTTTAATTTAGCGGTAAAGTTGCTTATTGGTAATGTTAAAAAGATGCTAACAATGAAAGTGGCTGGTGTTAGTTCTGTAAGCCAAGGAAGTCAATCTATTAGTTTTGAAAGTGGAGTTGAAGTATTTACATTAACTTCTGATGTATTAGCTTTATTGCCAAAGAAAAAGACTTTTAAAGTGTGGTGATAGTATGATTTTCTTTGCAGATACAATTATGTATAAAACCAAAAAAACAGAAATTAACCATGCTGGGCATATAAGTACAAGCTATACAAAATTAGATGATGCTTATTATGTGAATATCCAACCTATAGACGAAAAAGCGATTAAGTACACGTGGGGAAACGATATTAAGTCAAATTTATCTATGTATTCAGATGTGGATTTAAAAGTTGGCGATATTGTAGTGATTAACGATAAAGCTTATGAAATAGAAAAGAAAATAGCTTGGAGTACATATTCTTTGTATGCACTCTTAGAAAGTGATGAAGAAGTATTATGAGTTATAAGAGTAATATTCCAAGGATTAAAAGTTCCGTTATGGAAGCTTTAGAAGATGCAAGCCAAGAAATTGGAATTACAGAACTTGCTAATATGCAGAGCATAGTGCCAGTATTGACTAGTACATTGCAAAAGAGTTTGACATTTAAAAAAGCTAAAAGTGATAAATCTTATTCCATAACATGGGGAAGTAATGTTGTTTACGCTGCCAAGGTTGAATTTGAAAACAAAAGTTATCTAAGAGCAGCTTTAAGAAGTGGCACTAAAGAAATGGAAGATATATTAAGAAAGCATTTAGGAGGGATAAAATAAATGAGTTACATTGAACAAATGTCAGTTGAGGTTTGGAGTAAATTAAATGAGTTATCCCCCGATAATGTTTTTGATTTAATTCCTAGTGACTTTGATTTTACTAAGAAAGTAGCAGTTGAATATAAGATTGGTGAAAGTGTACTAGATCAAGTTTATAAAAATCAATACACCTTGCAAATAAGAATTGTGGGCAATTTTAATAGCCAATTATACAAAATTTTAAATTTAGCTGAATTTATAGACAAGGAAATGAATAAGGCCGAAATTCTTGAATCGAGAATTACAAGAGAATCGCCTTACATGACAAGCTACAATGACGAAGATAAGTACAATGTAGTTTTGCAATATTTAATTAATAGATATTAAGGAGAGTGATATAATGTCAGCAGTTGCTAAGCAATTTATTGTTGATACTCCAACTTTGTATTATGGGGATATAGATTTAAGTAATCCAGATACATGGGCGGAAACACTAAAAGGAAAAGAGTTGGGATTATCTAAAGACGGAATAAAGTTCAGTTGTAAGCCAACTATTAGACAAATAGAATATGACGGCAGAATGGAAAGGCAAGTCCAAGGAATGGATAGAATAACTAAGTGGGATATATCAGCAGAGGGTGAGATAGTCCAATTTAAACCGGAGTTATTACCAATGGCACTTATTAAAAAAGGTACTACAGAAAGTACAAAATTTGATTTATATACTCCATCTAACAAAATTGAAGATGCTGACTATAAAATGTTAGTTATAGTTGGTAAAGTCCATAATTCGGACGAACCTATAATTATAGTAATAGAAAATACCTATAACGGAGAAGGGTTCGAGTTTGAAGGAAAAGACAATGATGAAAGTACAGCCACATTTACTATGAACGCTCATTATAAACAAGATAGTGATACTGCGCCTTGCAAGATTTTCGTAAAAAAAAACTAAGTGAAGCTACTTCTTTAGTTGGCAAAGCTACAGTCGGCAAGGCTAGGGTAGGACAAAATTAAAGGTTAGGGTATTCCTAGCCTTTTACTTTTATAAAAACGAGGTGTTTAAAAATGAAAATAACTACACAACAATGTATTTCGATAATAACATTCATAAATAAAATGGGTATCTATGGGAAATTAATAGAATCGGTGAAGAAGATAACTAGAACTAGCTTAGACGAAGAAATTCTAAATAGAAATATAGCAGATAAGTTAGGGGATAAAAAGTTGGACTTAACAGAAGTAGCTAAATTTCTTATGAATAATCCAGAAATTGCAGAAAAGAAAAATAAATTGAAAGAAGAGCAAGATGGAATGTTGTTTGAGATAGTATTTACTATTATCGAAGGTATTCCAAAGGCAGAGACACAATTTTACAAAACTATTGCAGACATAAAAGGAACAGATGTAGAAACTGTTAAAAATGCAGATGCTTCGGAAACAGTAGAGTTTATAAAGGAAATAATAAATAGCGAGACTTTTATGGGTTTTTTCAAGTTTTCTATGAAATAGAAAGTATAGGTGGAGATTTAGTAGGAATATTACTAAAATACAATATTTATTTTAATGTTTTAAATATGCCAATCGATGAAAGCTTACCTTTAATTTTTGCAATAATAAAAACCCATTATGAAGATAGGCATCACAAAGAATGGCTTTTAAGTTGTCTTATAAGTAATTTTAATGGCGATAAAGCTTGTACTTATAATGAGTATATTGGAATTAATAAAAGTATTGAAACTACCAAAAAAACTATTGATGAAATAAAAGCAGAAAATGAAAAAATATTAGAAAATTTCTTCAAATAATTCCAAGCAAGGGGGTGAATATATGGCAGAAGCTTTTGTGTTAGAAGGAAAAATACTTTTAGATGCGCAAAGAGTAATTAATGATTTGGAAAAAGTAGACAACAAAGCTAAAAATACAGGAAATACCTTCGATAAGATTAGTAGAAAAATTGGCGACTTTGGTAAATCCTTAGATAAATGGGTTACTAGAGGTTTAACTGCAGGTGGTGTAGCGCTAGGTGCTTTTGGAATAAAGGCGATAGACACCGCTAGTGATTTACAAGAAGTACAAAACGTAGTTGATACAACTTTCAAATCTAATGCAAGTATAATTAATCAGTGGGCAAAAGAAGCGCCAGAAGCTATTGGTATGAGTGAATTAGCTTATAAACAATATGCTGGAACAATGGGTGCTATGCTTAAAAGTATGGGGATGACTTCTGAACAAACTAAAAACATGAGTGGAAATATAGTTGATTTAGCTGGTGATATGGCATCTTTCTATAACTTAGATCACGAAGTTGCTTTTGAAAAAATAAGAAGTGGGATTTCTGGGGAAACAGAGCCATTAAAACAACTTGGTATTAATATGTCGGTTACCAATTTAGAAGCTTACAGATTGGCGCAAGGACTTAAGAAACCATACAATCAAATGTCACAGAGTGAACAAGTTATGCTTAGATACAATTACCTATTTGAACAAACTGCAGATGCACAAGGTGACTTTAGTAAAACCAGTGATGGATTTGCCAACCAACTTAGAATTTTGCAGTTGAGATTTCAAACTTTAGCTGCCGAGATTGGTGAGAAATTAATGCCTCACGCTTTAAAATTTGTTAGTTGGGCGAATGAAAATATAGATAAATTACCAATATTAGTAGGTATTTTAGGGGGATTATTAGTCACAGTAAAAGGATTTTTTATAGTGACTAAAATAGTTGAAGCAATGCAAACATGGAAAAAGGTAACAGAGGGTGTGACTGTTGCACAAATTGCTTTAAATACTGCTACAAAGGCAAATGTAATAGGAATTTTAATCAGTGCAATTATTGCGTTAGTGGGGTATTTGACTTATTTATGGAATACAAACGAAAACTTTAAGAATGCAGTTATTTCCGCATGGGAATTAGTAAAAGAAAAAGCCATAGAAGTATTTACGAGAGTGGTTAGTTTTTTCAAGGAAGATATACCTAATGCCATAAAGTCTGCAAAAACTTTCTTTACCGAAAAAGTGCCAAATTATTTTAGTGAAATGGGAACTAAAATCAAAAACAAAATTAAGTTAATAGGTGATTCTATTAAAGCCTTTTTTACAGAAACAATACCAGGAATATTTAATGATATAGGCGATTGGTTTAGTGGGCTTCCATATATGTTTGGTCAATGGCTAGGTGCTGTTTATTTGCAATTTGTTGCTTGGGGGAACAGTATATCAAACTTTTTTACAGTTACAGTACCTAAATGGATTGATGATATAGGAATGTGGTTTAGCAATTTACCAGAAAGAATAAAGGTTTGGTTTAATCAATCAATAGCAGATGCAAGGCAATGGCTAAGTGATATGTATATATCATGTCAAACATCTATAAGTCAATTTATAAGTGACGTTGGTATATGGTTCAGCCAATTACCAGGAAGGGTTAAAACTTGGTTTATCGAAACAATATCAGCCACAAAACAATGGGGTAGCGATATGTATAATACTGCTAAAACTCATGTAATGGATACAGTTAATGGTATAGTTTCATGGTTTTCAGACCTACCTAGTAAAATGTTAGACATTGGAAGGAACATAGTTGAAGGTATAGCAAATGGAATAAAATCGGCTAAAGATTCTGTTATGAATACAATTACTGGTATAAAAGATGGTATAGTAAATGGGTTTAAGAACAAATTAGGAATTCACTCGCCTTCTAGGGTAATGAAAGAGGAAGTTGGTAAGTATATTCCACAAGGTATTGGACTTGGAATTGAAGAAGAAAGTAAAAAAACTGATGATACAATTGAAAAAATGATTAATAGAACAGTAGCAATTAGTTCTAAAGTTGCAGTAAATCCAACAAATACTAAGCCTTTTATATCAAATGATAATAAAAATTCAATAACAAATGAACTTTTAAAAACTATGATTCAAAAATTGGATATAATAGCGAATAAGAACCCTAATTTGGAGGTTGATGGTAGAGAATTAATGAGAGTTGTTGCACCTTATCAAGACGAATTTGAAGAATATAATAATAGATTTGCATATTAGGAGGGGATTTGATTAATGTTAGATAGATTTATATTTAATGGGAAGAAAAATTATAGTGATCTAGGTTTATTAGTTAAGTCCCCAATTAATATTCCAATTACTCAAGAAAAAGTTACAGATGAAGAAGTTGAGGGAAGAAACGGAAGCTTAACCATAGCAACTGGCGCATATCCCGACAAGGTACTAGATATAGAAATAGGGTTAGAGGATAACGAAAACTTTTGGAAATTTTTTAACCAAATAGATGACTGGCTAACTAATATAGAAGATAATAGATTGATTTTATTAGATAGACCTAACAAGGCTTACAGGGTTAAAAGAGTTAATAAAAGTAATTGGGTACAAGAGATTAAGTGGGAAGGTACAACAACTTTGTCTTTTCTATGCGAACCATTCCTTACAGAGATTGAAGAATATCCAATAAATATATTAAATACAAATAACTTTTACTACCAAGGAACATATCAAGGTGAGGTTAATTTAAAAATAAAGGCTACCGGGAACATACAAGTTGTGTTTAATGGTGAGCCTTTTATTGTTGAGGGAGTTAATGGTTTTGTAGAGATAGATGGGAAAATTCCAAGGTGCGTAAATGAAGATGGTACAAACCATGATTTTACCGCTACATTCTTTCCAACGTTGCAGAGGGGTAATAACACCATAGAATTTATTGGGAACATTACAGAAGCTATTATGTTGCCTAATACGGCATATGTGAATTAGGAGGTGCTTTTATGAATGGAAATATAATAAAAATAAGCCACTTTCCCAAAAGAACTCCTAAAGATACTGTGCTGACTAAGACAAGAACTGTATTAGATAATATCTGTAGAAGTTGCACAGTTGAGGAAGATATAACAAGTGGAAACTATGTTTTAGATGCAGAATTTCTAGTTGATAGTGGTGGATTATGGAACGAATTAGTTGAGGAAAGCATATTAAAATGTCAACTTGACTATGGAACAGAAATATTTGTAATAAAGAAGGTTAAGAAACAGAGTAGATATATTACAGTTGCTGCAGTTCAAATGACAATACATGCTTGTAATACGTTATGGCTAGAAGATGTTAGACCAACCAATACAAATGGACAAGGGGCATTAAGTCATATGCTTACTAATGCTATAGGAAAGAAAAAAGAAATAGTATTACAATCTAATATATCCACTATTAATACGGCTTATTACCAGCGTAAAAGGCTACAGGAAGCGTTGTTTAGTGCTGACAATAGTTTTATCGATAGATGGGGTGGTGAGGTTCTAAGAAGGGGATATACACTCTCTATAAACGATAGAATTGGAATGGATAGAAAGGTTGTTATTCGTAGAGGTAAAAACTTAACTGGATTTGAAGGGACTACAGATTTAGACCAACTTTGTACCATGGCAAAGGGAGTTGGCTTTGACGGTATTACCCACGAAGGATATATAATGTCCCCACTTGCAGACCAATACGACCAATACTATCCTAGAGAATTTAAATATGATGATGTTAAGGTTAAAACAGAAAATGATACAGAAGGTTATGACACTCTTGAAGAAGCACAAGCAGAGTTAATAAGAAGAGTTAATTTAGAATACACTAAAAACCATGTTGATGAATTGAGGGCAGAATATAATCTTAGTTTTATACCACTTTCTATGACAGAGGAATATAAGCATTTAGCAAGTGAAACCATTTATTTAGGTGATACTGTTAAAATTCAAGAAACACTTCTAGGCATAGACTTAAAAGTTAGAGTTATTAGCAGAAAATATGATGTTATGAAGCAAAAACCACTTTCAATGACTTTATCCAATATTCCAATCGAAGAGAAAAGAACTACAGTAAGTGATAAGGCGATTATTAAGCAACTTAAAGACCAAATAAAGCAAAGTAATAATTCTGTAGCAGAATATGTGCAAAGTATGATAAATAGTGGTTCTACAAACAGTTATGTACTTTATAGACAAAACGAAATATTGGCTATGGATAATAAGGATATAAATAGTGCTATAAATATAGTTAGATTAAATAAACATGGTTTGGGCTTTAGCAATACAGGCTATTATGGCGAATATACTTACGGATTTACTATAGATGGGGTTTTAAATGCTAGTTTAATTAGAACTGGTATACTAACCGCAATTCTAATTCAAAGTGTTAGTGGGGATTGCAGTATAAACCTAGAAACAGGGGAAGTTAATTTTAATAAAGGTAGTATAAAAGGCCCAGGCATAGATATCAGTTTAAATAATGGATATGTAAGGACTTTTGCTACAATAGCTGGTGAAATATTTGAAGTAATGTTATCTCAAGGTGGCGTTAAATCCAATCATAGTCTTTCGGTTAAAGCACAAGAAAAAATGAATTTAGAGAGTAGTGGAAATTGGTTATATCTTCTTTGCCAAGAAGGCGCAAATAGCGCTAAATGGAGCAATATCTTAATGAGTAAGGACAATATAATAATTAGTGCTGATGGTGGCAGTAGTGGAAAAGTACTTATAAATGGTAAGAATGGCGTTGAAATAAACGGGCGAGAAATAACTTCGACTTTAAATAATATAGAAACTGTGATGTTAAGAAGTGAGGGGATTATATGATAAGTGAATTTTATGTAGAGTGCTTAGCAAAGAAAATTATAAATAAAGAAATAAATCCTTATACTAATAATCCTTTCTGCATTGAAGATATAAAAAAAGAAGAATATATAGAACCAGTTAAAATGAAGATAGAGGAAATGGGGGGACTTGATAATGGTTTATCCAAATAGAGTTGTTTTAAATATAAACCAAAAATATGTTATGCCAATTCCATATACACAACAAGGGGACACCGCAAGAGTATTAACTTTTAACATACTCGACAACGGTGTTCCTTTTAGTTTGCAAGGGAAAACAGTTAGGGCAAAGATAGTTAAGCCAGACAATACGAAATGTTACAATGACTTGACTATTACGAATGCAACTAATGGGGAATGCGCTTTAAAGCTTACTAATCAAATTTTAGCAGTGGCTGGAAAGGTTAATTGCCAACTTGAAATAAAAGAAGGGGAAGAACTTTTAAGCACAATTATATTTTCAATAGATGTTGAACCTAGTATAGATATAAATGGAGCGGTAGAAAGCACTAACGAGTTTACCGCTTTATTAAACGGAATTATTAAATTAGATGAATGGGACAAATATTTCAAAGAAACTAGTGGTGCAATAGAAGAAAAATATACCGAAAGATTAAATGGACTTGGTTCGTCCTTGGAAGAAACTAAGATTCAAAAAGTGGATAAGGAAGAAGGAAAAGGATTATCTACAAATGATTATAGTAATGTAGAAAAAGCAGAAGTTGCTAAAGTGAAAGATAAGATGAACATAGGAGCTAGTTTTACTATTAATCAATTTGATACAAGAGAGGGGAAAGTAGAAGAATACCATTTAAGTGAAGAGTTATTGCTTAGAATAACTGGAAAAGCACCTGTTAGTTCAGTACCAAGTGACTTGTCTGTAAGTCCACATAAGGTTGTACCAGGGGCAATAAATTTTGATAAATTAGATTATGATAATTTATATAGTTCTCAATACTATGCTAAAGCATTGTTATGTAGTGGCTCTAATTCAATAAATTACGCTAGTGGAATTCTTGATTTAGTGGATAAAAGAATTGAGAGCGCTAAAGTTATATTTAAATTTAGATTAAAAAATAATGGAACAGAAAAACCACTTTCAATAGGAGCAAAGTTGTTTGCGAACAATAGTGACAATAGAGAGGATATAAGTGAATACTGTGCAGTGTATAATAATTTAGTAGCAACACCTGAATATGATAAAACATATGTTGTAACTTGTAATTATATTGCAACAAGTAATAGTAAAAATTTAAATGAATATAGATATTTGAAGCCCTTCTTAGTGTTAAATAAAACAACGGCAAGTGTAAACACAACACATGCCGTTGACGTATATGAAGTTTCTATTGAGATAGGTGAAAAACTATATAATATAACAAATACGGTTCAAGATTATCATCCTTATCCGACAAGTAAAGTTGATATACTGACTAAAGATAAGTATTTTGTATTTAGAGATGAATTTGAAAGGATTGTTTCTGAAATATCTAAAACTAGATTGCCTTGGTATGGCAAAGTATGTAATTGTATAGGGGACAGTATAACTTATGGTTTAGATCCTAATAGTCCTAGCGAAAGATTAGTAAATCCATATCCAAGTCAATTAAGAGATTTATGTGGATTTGTTACAGTAAATAATTATGGAATAAGTTCTTCTACAGTAGCAACTAAATCTAGTGATTCTAATTGGAATGCACAAAGAAATCCAATGGTATTAAGATATAACCAAATGGTAGATGCTGATGTAATAACATTTTTAGGTGGAATAAATGATTTTTGGCTTAATGTGCCTTTAGGGACTTTAGGAAGTACAGATACCGATACATTTTATGGTGCTTTAAATGTACTGTTTAGAGGATTAGTTACTAAATATCCAACGAAACCAATTTTGGCTATGACAATATTGGACTATAAAAATGCTACTAATGGAAATGGAAATACGTTAGTGCAATTTAGGCAAGCTGTTAAAGATGTATGTGCTTATTACTCTATTCCAGTATTTGATTTAGGGATAGAAGTAGGATTTAGTACAAGAGTAGAATCTCAAGTAACTGCTTTAATTCCAGATAAATTGCACCCTAATCAAAGTGGCGTGGATATTATGGCTAGAAAAATATCTAAATGTATAAATTGCAGTTTGTAAAGAGTAGACCGAAAGGACGAACTAAAAATAGATAAGATTTAAAAGAGATTTAGAGTAATTCTAAGTCTCTTTTTTGTGCAAAAAATAAGGAAGGTGGTACAAATGTATGGAGGGGGAAGTAATTAAATATTTTATAACACAAGGGGCATTTGCAGTGCTTTTTATGTGGCTATTGATAGATACCAGAAAGGATAGTAAGCAAAGGGAAGAAAAGTACCAACAGACAATAGATAAATTAGCGGACAAAATCAACATAGTTGAGGATATTAAGGAAGA